>Ga0190363_1000285_pt1 | contig 29273 bp, 28 predicted proteins | sample 48721867_MG_FD_161272 | JGI IMG/M metagenome (GOLD analysis project Ga0190363, IMG submission 161272) | Hydrothermal vent microbial mat bacterial communities from Southern Trench, Guaymas Basin, Mexico - 4872-18-6-7_MG | ecosystem: Environmental > Aquatic > Marine > Hydrothermal vents >... | reverse complement strand
GAGATCACCCAGTAAGCCGGGAGATCATGTTGAAGTATGTAAATATATAAAGTTTAACTTTCTTATTTCCATCAAGAGCCTAATAGTATCTAAATCTCTCCTTCAGAGCTATTTAATGAACAGATAAGATTGCAAGCGTTTATTAGAAGAGTGAAAATATTCTTGAGGATATAGGAGCTGCAACATAAAAAAATCGCATCAACGAGTTTTTATAGAGCTTTGAACTTGTCAACCCATTTTTCGTACGCTTCCAGAGTCGCTTTTGAGATGCTTGGTTTCCTTTTTTCTAGAACCTCCAAGAAATCTTGCATGTTTATCTTACGTGGCAAAGATTCCTTGTTGATCTCTTCAGATTCGAAGAGCTCACTGTTTACCTTTAGCTGAACAGACTGGCAGATATCAAGTATATCGCTACCTGAGAATCCTTCAGTAAGCCTTGCAAGTTCTTTTAGATCCACATCTGAGGATAATCTTAAGCATTTCGTGTAAAGCTCGAAGATGCCTAAACGTTCATTATAGTCTGGAGGAGGAACGTAAATCCGCTTCTGAAATCTTCTGATGAAGGGGATATCTAATGTCCAAGGCTTATTTGTTGAGCCGATAACATAAACATGGATAAACTTTTTCTTGTCTATTATACTGTCCATCTCTTTAAGAAACTGGTTTCGAACTCTCGTCTCACCGCCGACCTCAAGGCGATGAGTGCCCATAAGAGAGTCAACCTCATCTATGAAAATTATTGAGGGTGCATCCTTGGCTTTCTCTCTTGCCACTCTGAAGATCCTCGCGACATTCCTTTCAGCTTCACCCAGCCATTTAGACATGATTGAAGCTGCATCTACCGAGATGAAGGTTGCCTTAATCTCGTTTGCAACTGCCGCTGCTAGGAGAGTCTTTCCGCAGCCTGGAGGCCCGAATAGAAGAATTCCTCTCGGCCATCCTAATGGAAAGAGATCCGGCCTTAATGAGGGATAAACAATCGCTTGTTTTATAGCTTTTTTAGCATCTTCTAATCCTATGATTTCGTCCCAATACACGTTCGGAGGATCATTTATGATTAACTCTTCAATCTGATCCTTTTGAGATTTCTCTTCCAACCTATAGCTTGCCACATTTTCTTCGCTGGTTTGACTATCAACCCATACGTCCTGAAGCACTCTTATTCTTGTCTTATAAGTTTGTACTCGCTGAATGAAGAATCTATTTAGATTATGATTTGGATAGGCATGTACAAGTTTTAATAGACAGTCTATGGCTCTCTTGTAGGCTGCTATTGCCTCTTCCTTTTTTCCTTGGCGATCCAGCGTCACAGCTTCTTGAGCATGCCTAACCGCGATCTTTTCTAGCTCTTCTAGAGCACTCATCCCCGTCACTGTTGAATCTCTATTTTTCCTTTTCTTTTCAAAGACTCTACGGCTTGTAGCACCCAATCATAAGGCATGTTAAGTTCCTTTGCACATCTAGATATATTCATGTCACCGCCGTTTCTTTCAATATAGTCCATCACTAGCTCTTCAGCGAGAAAAGAGGAGAGATCAAACGATCTCTTCGCATCTTTCTCGGAATCCTCTTCTAAAACCGTGCTACCTGAATAACTATTCTGATCCATAATGGATAGAGCCAATAAGGGTCTAGTGGCTCTGACAGGTCTGATCTTTTCTTTTTCAAGAGGAGGCGCAGGTATCTTGGCTTTGAATTCCTCCTCCACGACGGATGCAGCCTCGCGGAGAATGGCCTCGGCGTTCGGATCGTTCACTCCCGTCACCATGGGCATGGAGAGATTAAATGCGGTGTCATCCAATATTTCATTGACTACGCCACTTAACTTGTTTATCTCAAGAGTCATAGACGGCATAGCCTTAGCCACTAGGCCAAGCGCGTTTCTGACCTCTCGAAAAGTCTCCTGTAATGGCTCAAGAGCTGGAGAAACAGTTCGTAGGGTATCGAGTCTTAATATAGCTCTCTCAATCGAAAGCTTGGCATATTCAAAAACTGAGAGGATCCTTCTAATTTCGGCTATTTCATTTGCGTAGATTGTAGCTCGCGTCTTCGAACCTTTCTTTGTATAGAAGATACATGCTTCGAATAATTCTTGATTTCTCTTTTTGAGTTTAGAGTACGCTAGCTCGATTCTTGAGTAGCATTTTCCCAGTTCTCTAGTAGCCTCTAGAATTAACTCGTTGATTGACCGTTGATTTCTATGGAAGATTTTATCGATCATCACATCTCGCCGAAGAGGAGGATTTGTTGAAAAATCTATTATTGGGTTATACGTACTGGGACTGCCTTACTTGTCCCTTCTTTCTGTTGCTCTTCTTGGCCTTTCTCTTCCTCTCTCGACGCCTCTGCTTCTCGTTTCTCTTCAACAGCAGCTTCCGGCCTTTCTTCAAGCAAGTCGCTGATCTTCTCTTTGATTCGTAGTAACTCCAGCCTTTTTTGCTGAGCGTTTTTCATGTCTCTAAGAAGCGCAACTATTGAGCGTTTATATGTCTCCTCATCGACATTTCCTATAGCATGTTCTATCTCCAAAAATGCTCTTGCCATCTGAAGAGTCTTTATGCGATCTTCTTCAACGTCGGCCTCTTTTTCTATCTCCTCAACAAGGTGTCTAGCTTCGTCTCTCAGCTCTTTCAGCGTCTTGTCGAATTTCTTGACGAGATTCTCGTAGATTGTTTGAGGCACAATCTTATCTTTTGAAAGTTTTTCAAGAGCTTGCCTCTTTTTCAATGTAGTTGGGAGCTTCTCAGATAAGATCCTGAGTCTCTTTTCGATAGGCGATGATAGAAGAACCTCGTCATCTTCAATTTGCAACAGCTCCATAGGATACCTCTCTAAGCTGCCATGGTCTCTCTCTATTAAAACTTCCTTTACTTGACCTGAAGCATCCATTATAAATGACGCTATTACGCCAATCCGACCTTCCCCAAGAATCTTCACCGATTTTCCTATAAGCTTCGAAGCATCCAGATCTGTACTCATCACATATCAGCCCTTAACTATTCAGACGTCAATATCTTGAATGCTCAAAATTTTCTTCTTGATAGCTCTCCGACTGCTTTAGAGATGGCAGCTCAGGAAACTTTTCTCTCATTCTCTGCTCGGCGACGACCGCTGCTTCTCTTAGGATCTGCTGAGCATCCTCGCTTGCAACTTCGAAGTCAGGCGTGATCCCAGTTGTATTTCCAGCCTCGATCATTATATCATTAAGCATGGTTCCGACTTGCTCTAACTCCCTCTCAGCATTTGGCAGCACCCCTGCAATTCCAGTTCTAACATTTTGTAGAACTTCGATTGCTGGGGCCAGATTCACTACTACGTTGCCTAGCTGGCTAACGGTTCGCAGTCTCAGTACAACTCTTTCCAAGGCTAGCTGAGCGTTCACCATAAAGTTAGCCATCTTTCTAAGCTCAGCCAGCTCATTTGCAAAGACGTTTGCTCGCTGAATCTGATTCTTTGAATAAGCGTCAACGACTTTAGAGAAAAGATATTTATCTCTATCAGTGAAGCGATTTAATGCACTTTCTAAATATTGAATTTGAGCCTCTATTCGTCTAATAGCGAGTTCTATCTTAGACTTTAATGGGGTAGGCGGTTTCAGTACGTCTTTTATCCCTCTTCTATCGCCTTCTTCCCATCTTTTGGTGAACTTCGATGACAATAACTATTCACCTTGCTTAATGCGGTAACTCCTTGAATTAGAACCTTCCTATTATGCTGGGAATATCTGAATATATATGAAGGCATATATCTTTACGACGTCTTTCACCAAGCTTTTTGTCTTTAAAATAGCAAAAATGAAAAGTAAAAAATTGGATATTTACAAAGATGTTCTAAACTAGATGGGAGAGAATTCTTCCAGCGGTCTCCTGAAAATCTTTGGGGATGTCCCTTTACAAATCTTCTCGACTTGATCTATCACTTTTTGCACATTATCCTTCCCCAGATGAACAGACATAGTGATCCAAGAGTGATACTTTTCTCCCGGTTTTAGCACAATAATTCTCCCACGCTTTCTCTCAAATGGTTTTGGATTTGGAAAGCTTGTTCCCGGTTCGAGGCCTGTTACATAGCCATCTTCAAAACTAGATGTGTTCTTCCACTGAGTAAAGCAGGGAAGACTCTTCACCGGGTATTTGAGAGAGATGGCTTTATCCCTATTTCTATTTGTTAGCACGACAGTAGTGTTCCCTTTTCCATCAGGTATAAGATTCATGAAATAGACTTGTTCTACAAAGTCGCTTTGGGGAGGCCCATAATTTTTAAAGTCTTCAATGCTTTTAGCTGCGACTGAATCTCTTGGAGCTACCTTCTCGATTGGAGCTATAAAGCTGGCGCCTTCCTCTAAGATGGGGCTTCCATAATTGCAATGATACAAGAGTTGCATTTCATCTGGAACTCCACGGAGGTTCTCCACGGTATCCGAGATTGTAAGTGAGTTACTTCCAAGAGTAGTCATAATTGAAGATGTAAGTTTTAGATGAGAGCCAAACATCGACCTTTCATAGACGACTCCTTCAATCTCCAATTTGAAGGGGGCTTTTAAGCCTATTTCGACTCTTACAGTCGAGGCAGGGATATTTGCGATTTTGCCGTGGAGAGTAAGCATGATCTCCTTTTTCCTTCCCATATTATCCGTGATTACATCTACTCCTGGAGCGCCAAAGTTACTAAGGCCGCATCGAACAATCATCTCGTTGAAGCCGTCAAGCCATCCAAGGCCGCCTCGGGCTTCCAGATTGATATGTCGAGGATGAACGGGATTTTTAACAGGAGATTTCCAGCCTAGAAATATGCCTTGATACTCTCCCTTCCATATGCCCATACCACGTGTAGGTACAACAATGAATGAGAGCTGTCCATTATCTACGGTGATTATATCTACGCCGTCTGAGACTCCTCCATAAAGTCTACGTTTTTCGATCCTCCAGTTTTCCCCTACTTTCAGCTCACTGCTAGATATGCTCCATTTTTCTATATAGATCCCGTTCTCTTCATCGAGCAGAGTTTTTTGGAAAGTTTCATCTTTTTGACCGCGAGTTTCTCCATGCTCATAAGTATACAAGCCATTTCCCTCCAAACTTTCAATGTCAAAAAGATAGAATATAGTTAATTATGTTCGAATTTAAGTGTACTGGAATCGGAATCTATGGCACTTAGCCTCAGTTACCAGTAGACTGTTTCTGTAGGCTTACCTGAAAGTACGGCTTCAGTCTCATCGGGTTCTAAAGTTTTTCTAACGCCAATCTTATAATGCCAGTCATAGCAGCAGTATCTAACCATCTTAATCCTTTTGCCTTTGAGATCTTCAGGGATCTTCTCATCGGGCGTCCGCTTCGAGAAGTTTGTTAATTCCACCGTGAATATGCATTTCTCCCATTTTTCTCCATACTCATCAGTGAATGTTTCTCCTGTTCTCTCTATCTCGACAACCTTTCCCTGAAGCTTTCTTATTTTATTCATTATGGCATCCTCTTATTAGTATTGGAGACACATTTATGTGTTTTCTGATAAAATCTCTTTCATCAATATATACAAGCCTTGCTCGCAAAGTTTTAAGTAAGTTTCCATCTTACTCAAGAGGTGGTGAATAGTTTGCGCGACGTTACTCAGGGACGAATCCTCTTAGCCTTGAGCTTCATAATGATGATTGTCTATTTTTGGGCATTATTTTTGTCTCCCGGAGATATCAAATTTCTGGATAGAACTATAAGTGACTGGGCCCTACTCATTCCCGTGATGATTATCGTATATCTCTTTCTAATTGTTGTTGCGTGGATTGGATGGGCAATGGCCACCACTCCTCCGCCTCTTCCGCTCCCAAAAAAGGAAGATAAAGAAAGAGCGGATAGGAAAAGCCCTTTTTATTGTCTCGATACACCAAGAGTATCTTAAGGAAATCGGGACCAATGTTCGTGTATAATCTTCCATTCTCCATTGCGTTTTAAGAGAAATGCTGAGACTCTCGATTTGATATTAAATTTTAGATCTCTTATCTGGCCGCGATACACTATTATGAAGGTAGCTATAGCGGAGTCTCCGAAGACTTGAATCTTCCAGTTTCTCGTGTCATATTCATACTCTTTAAGCACCTTCAAGGCCTTCGCTTCGTTTTTCAGAGCTTCACTTTCTTGAAGATCGAAAGGTGGCCAATCATCAAATTTCGTGTAATATTTTTGATCAACAAGACTCTTGATTGCTTTTGAATCTCTATTTCTTATACCTTCTATCCGCCGAATCAAAATGTTTCTGACGATGTCTTGCGTGGGCAGCTGTTTCTCCTTTGCCAGCATAATTCCACAATATTTGCAGAAGTTAGCATCGTCTGGAACTTCTTTCCCACAATTTGGACAGATCATCCGATTTTTCCTCCATTCCTTTAATGAGAGATCTAAATCTTCGTTTTAAGCATCTATAGCTGGATAGACTATGTGAATTCCGAGAACCCAGTTAATTTCATATCTCATCTCGTACTTAAATGAATGCATAGAATAAAAAACAATGATTTATGAATATGAGGAGATAAAATTTGAGAACATCACAGATCTCAGGATTCTATAATCTTAGCATAGATGAACGTTTACGAATCGTCAAGGAGTTTGCGGATCTCACTGAGGATGAAGTGCGAATTCTAAAGTCAACTGGTTCTTTGAGCCTCGAATTGGCGGATCGAATGATAGAGAATGTTATCGGGGCTATTCCTATACCTTTAGGAATAGCGGTTAACTTCTTGATAAATGGGAAGGATTATTTGATTCCGATGGCTATAGAAGAGACTTCCGTTGTCGCTGCAGCGAGCTACGGAGCGAAAATGACTAGAAGCAAAGGAGGAATCTTCACAAGCAGTACTGACCCGGTTATGATAGGGCAGATACAAGTTGTTAATATTAAAGATCCGTATCGCGCTAAGATGGCAATATTAGAGGCTAAGGATGAGATTCTAGGGAAAGCTAATGAGCAGGATCCGATACTCGTCTCTTTAGGCGGTGGCGCCAAGGATTTACGGGCTAAAGTGATCTACACGCAGAGAGGCCCTATGGTTATCGTCGAGCTCCTTGTAGACTGTAGAGACGCTATGGGAGCTAACGCTGTTAATACTATGGCTGAAGCAGTCGCTCCCACTATTGAGAGAATCACAAAAGGTAGGGTTGTTTTGAGAATAATCTCCAATCTTGCAACTGAGCGGCTGGCGAGAGCTTGGACTGTGGTAGATAAGGAAGCTGTAGGGGGAGAAGAAGTTGTTGACGGAATTCTTGATGCCTATGCCTTTGCAGCATCTGATCCCTACCGAGCTGCGACACACAATAAGGGAATATTAAACGGGATAATCGGAGTTGCCATAGCGACGTGCAACGATCATAGGGCTATAGAGGCAGGAGCACATGCCTATGCCGCGCGGACGGGACATTACATCCCGCTTTCGGTTTGGGAGAAGAATGAAGATGGAGATCTGGTGGGCTCAATAGAGCTTCCCATGGCTGTCGGCATAATAGGTGGAGCGACGAAAGTTCATCCGGTTGCTAAGATTGCTCTTAAGATTTTAGGCGTGAAGACGGCTCGAGAGCTAGGCGAAGTTATGGCCGCTGTTGGACTGGCACAGAACCTAGCTGCGCTTAGAGCTCTTGCTCATGAAGGGATTCAGAGAGGACATATGTCACTTCATGCAAGAAACATAGCTATAATGGCAGGCGCTACTGGCGACCTCATAGACATAATCGCTGAAAGAATGGTTAAAGAAAGAAAAATAAGAATGGATAGGGCTAAGGAGCTCTTAGAAGAATATCAGAAAAAATCTAAAATTTAAGTGGTAGGGGGAACCTTTAGGGGCTCTGGTGTGGCTAGACTATTCTTTCTTGTCTCTGGCGAGAATCCTTCACTTCCTTTCGCTGAAGTTAGAGCTATTCTGGAAGCTGAAGAGTTTCCATATCGTGTCTTATCTAAAATGACGCAAGTCTTGATTCTAGAATCAAATTTTAAATGTATAGAATCCATTAAGCATAGAGCCTCTCTCACAAGAGCATGCGGTCTTCTTATCACGGAATGTAGAGCCTTAAAGGAAGAGATATTGAATAGAATCAGGAGGGCTACTTTAGAATCGTTTATAGCTCCAGGCGAGACTTTTTCTGTTCGCGTTAGGAGAGTAAGAGGAGACTCTCCAGATATTAATGGATTGTTGCTGGAACGTGAAATTGGAATGATAATATTTGAGGCTGTGAAGGGAAGCAGGGTAGATCTAACTCAGCCGAAAAAGATCTTCCTCGGCATTCTTACTGATAGGAGATTTATCTTCGGTTTAAAAACAGCTGAGATTAAAGCTGGAGAATTTAAAAAGAGGGGGCCATCTAGAACAGTCTTTTCCCACTCAGCAGCCATGCCACCTAAGATTGCAAGATGCATGGTTAACCTCGCCCGTCCAAAAGTAGGGGACCTCGTCTTTGATCCCTTCTGCGGGACGGGGAGCTTCTTGGTTGAGGCCGGACTCATCGGTTGCCGGGTGATGGGATCCGACATTCAGTCCCGAATGGTCAGGGGAAGCATTCAGAATTTGTCAAGTTGCGGCATAGATCCTGAAGGCTTATTTATTGCGGATGCGCGTGTTCCTCCAATTCCGTCAAGAAGCATAGATTGTGTAGTTACGGATCCTCCCTACGGAACATCAACAACTACTTTAGGAATGAGAACATCTGAGGTCTACGAAAGATTTCTTTCTGTCGCATACGATTTTCTCAAAAAAGGGGGGCGTGTCTGCCTTGCCGCTCCAAAAACTGTTAATGTAAGCCGAATCGCGAAGGAGCTAGGTTTTAAACATCAAGAATCGCATTTTATTTATATCCATAGGCGATTAACTCGGGAGATCGCAGTCTTTACCATATAAAGGCAATCGGAGAAACTAGAATTTGAGCTTAAGAATAACCTTTCTAGGAACAGCTGCGAGCATTCCAACTTCAAATCGGGCATTGTCAGCCGTCGCCCTAAAACGTGAAGGAGAACTCTTTCTCTTCGACTGCGGCGAGGGTACCCAGAGACAGATGATTAAGGCAAAGATCGGATTTAATCGAAAGACCAGAATCTTCATCACACATATGCATGGCGACCATATTCTTGGCCTTCCAGGAATTCTCCAGACAATGTCTCTTTTGGGACGTGACAAACCTTTAGAGATTTATGGTCCTCAGGGAATAGCGGAGTTCGTTGATGCCGTAAAGAGAACCGTGGGGTTCTCGCTTAGATTTCCGGTTAAAATCTATGAAGTGGGAGAAGGGCTTCTCTGCAAAGAAGATGAGTATGAGATCCGATCAGCATGGGCGGAACATTCGGTTCCCTCCTTGGCCTATGCTCTGATTGAGAAGCCTCGTCCCGGCAGATTCGATCCTGAACGAGCTATTTCGCTTGGCGTGCCGAAGGGGCCTCTCTGGTCCAGACTTCAACGAGGATTTAACGTGAAACTTTCTGATGGAAGAATTGTTAAGCCAGAAGATGTGCTTGGGCCTCAAAGACCTGGAAGGAAAATAGTCTATGTAGGCGATACTAAACCTTCAGAGAATATTGTGAGATTCGCTTTTGGGGCTGATGTTTTGATTCATGAAGCAACCTTTGCTGAGGATCTTGCTGAAAGAGCTGAGGAAGATATGCATTCTACTCCCAGCGGAGCCGCCTTAATTGCAAAAAAAGCGAAGGTTAATCTTCTCATCTTAACCCACATAAGTGCTCGATATAGCGACCCAAACGTTCTTCTAGAAGAGGCGAAGAGAAACTTTGAGAATGTGCTTGTTGCAGAGGATTTTATGAAAATCGATGTTCCACTTAAAGAATAATCAAAGGATACGACGCCGCAAAATTCTAATGGCTTTTTAACAAGACCTTGGTTTAATCTTTTCAGCCGGTTTTTGGCGCCAGCCAATCAATAACCGCATGGGGATTATCACTTTCTATTTCAACACGGATTGGGCCGAGGGGAGACTCTCCTACCGATTGAGAGAAGGAGATATGACCGACATAAGCAACCTGCTTATTCAGATAGAAACATACGGTATTTCCTTGAATTCCATTAAATAGGACTTTTCTAGCCGCATCCAGTATCTGCTCTCTCCTTAGAAGGTCATAAAATCTTGAAAGGGCTTCAGGACCCTCAGATCTACCTACAAGATGTTTTCTCTCTTCATCTTGCATAATTTCAAGAGGGATTCCCCCTAGAACCTTTTCAACGGCAACACGTACTTTATCCTGATCTTCCGTTGGATTCACGTCAACATAAACTCTAACGACTACTTTTTTGAAATCCATATCTCCTTCACTTCCTTTCTCAAAAGCGTTGTTAAATTCTTTTCGAGATCCTTTTTTGTTCCCTCATTTATTACCATATAATCAGCTGTCGCTATAACGTCTCCAAGCCCAACTTTAAGTTCCCTACGATCCCGTTTTATGAAACCTTCCCAATCTTTTGGGTCGTCGCTTCTTCCCCTCTTTAACAGACGTTTGAATCTTGTCTTAGGCGATGCGTGAATAGCGAGTATTCTAACGTTCGGAAACTTCTTCTTAAACTCTTCTACTTCATATAGGCTTCGAATCCCATCAATGAAGACGACTGATGACTCGATAGCTTCGATTTTGGGTATACATCTTTTTGCCACAGCAGCTGGGCCGTTCTCCTTTCTCATTTGAAGCATTACTTTTCCTAAGTTTTCAGGAGTGATATCTAACCCTTTACGCTTAGCCTCCGCTCTAACCTCATCACCCATCACAATTACTGGAAAACCAAGCTTCTGAACGATCTTTTTGACGGTGTCTTTTCCAGCTCCAGGCATACCCGCCGTACCAATCAATATCTTTCTCTTAACATTCACTTTTCTCAATCATCCATCCGCAAGAATCTTGATTTTAAGATGATTTTATGAATTCAAATTAAGCTTTAATCTTTTTTGTTAGAATTCGAAATGTAAGGTACGCATCGATTCGTTTTTCGGTCTTGAAATTTTACGGCTTTCTTTTGAGGATGATGATTCATATTTTACAAATGTTTCTTGTCTAGAGTAATGGGAGATTGAACTAAAAAATCCATCGGATCATTCGGGTTAATCTTAATATACTTTAGCTAATGATTAGATAAAAATAAAATTGAGGGAAAATATAAGAGGATAGTTTCTCCATTGGAAAGTATCAGGAGCTTTATTGCTTTCGATATCGAAGACCCGCAGGTAATAAGGGAGATCTTAAATGTTCAGTCGATGCTCGCAGAGACAGGAGCTCATCTTAAGCTCGTTAAACCCGACAACATCCATATAACTGTGAGATTTCTAGGGAATATTTCGCCATCCCAAGTTGACGAGATTTATGACGCGATGAGAAAAGTTGACTTTTCACCTTTTGAAATCGAAATAAAGGGTGTCGGAGTCTTCCCTAACATTAGACGAATAAACGTGATCTGGGCGGGGATTAAGAAGGGAGCAGATGAGCTTGCGAATATTTTTAATCAGCTTGAGCCGAGACTACAAAAAATAGGATTCAAGAAGGAGACCAGAGGTTTTAGCCCTCATTTAACAATCGCCAGGGTCAGAACAAGTCATAGAAAGGTTGAGCTGATAAGATGCTTGAAAGAGATTGAGAATTACGAATTTGGGACTTTTGAAGCAAGATGCTTAAGACTTAAGAAGAGCATACTAAAGCCTAAAGGTCCTATCTACTTAACGCTGAGGGAAAAATGCTTGTAAATAAATTTCTATACGTAAAAGCTAGGGATAACGTCCATGAATGATTCTAAACGTAATCTTCAGGAAGTCTGTGAAAAGGCACTGCGAAGAGTAACGCCAAGCAGAGAAGAGGCTAGCAGGACCCTACAATTCGTCAAGTCGCTTACTACTAGACTGAACCTTGAGCTTGAAAAGATGAACCTTGAAGCTGAAGTGCAAGTTGAAGGGTCAATTGCAAAGGACACATGGCTCGCCGGAGAAAAGGACATAGACCTCTTTATATTGATTCCAAGGGAGCAGGGTAGAAGCGGTTTCGTTAAAGTTCTTGAAGCTGCAAAGAAAGTTTCAGGCGGAAACTTCCTAGAAGCATACGCGGAGCATCCATATATACAGGCAGAGATAGAAGGCTTCACCGTCGATTTCGTACCATGCTTTAAGCTCAAAAGAGCTGAAGACGCTATCTCAAGCGTTGATAGGACACCCTTCCACACAATCTATGTAAAGAAACATCTTAAACCAAATGATAGAAATGAGGTTCGCCTACTGAAGAGGTTTCTACGAGGAATCGAAGCCTACGGCGCAGAGATAAAAATTGGAGGTTTCAGCGGATATCTATGTGAGATTCTAATCATGTATTATGGTTCTTTCCTAAATGTCCTTAGAGCCGCATCAAACTGGCGTGAAAGAGAATTTATTGATCTAAGTGGCTATTATAAAGGCGAAGAAGAAACAGCTCTGAAAATATTTGACCAGCCATTAGTGGTAATAGATCCTGTAGACAAAAGTCGAAATGTAGCATCAGCCGTAAGAAGAGAGAGGCTTGCCGAGTTCATAGCTGCTTCAAGACTCTTTCTCGAAGAGCCTCGCATCGACTTTTTCTTCCCTCCAGAAGCCAAAACTTTCCACACTAAAAGAGCTATACAAACCATGAATTCGAGGGGAACATCATTCATCTTCTTAAAAACCGAGGTCGCGAGAACCGTTCCAGATGTGCTTTGGGGCCAACTATATAAGTCTCAAAGAGCCTTAAAGAGAACTATTTCTAGATACGGATTTAAAATTCTGCGAGAAGCTGTGTGGAGCGATGAAAAAAACCTCGTTGTTTTCATCTTTGAACTACAGTCGCATCTTCTCCCAGCCATCGAGAAACATTTAGGTCCACCTATTACGAAGAAGAAAGATTGCGAGAGGTTCCTAAAGAAGCATTTAGCTTCAAGACAGTTAATTTCTGGACCGAGAATAGAGGGAAACCGTTGGATTGTTGAAAGGAGAAGAAAATACAAAGATGCAGCAGGTCTTCTTAGAGATGTTCTGAAAAATGGTGGAAGAAGTATAGGCATCGCTAATTTGATCTCTCAGGCTTTTTCGTATTCTCTGGAAATCTGGATCAATGATGAGATTAAAGATCTCTACTCTAAAAATCCAGAATTCGCTTCTTTTTTCACAAGATATCTTGTGGGAAGACCTAGATGGCTCCGATAGTACAAGTAGAGAGCGAGGGAAGATGAATTGCAGAATTCCGTTAAGTAGTCTTTCTGAAGAGAAGTTTGCTCAAGTTATATGCTATCCTAAATTTGATTCGAAGGAGTTTAAAAAACGTCTTTGTGAGATGAAGAAGCTAGGAATAAAAGCATTATGTTTCGTGGGAGAAAAAAAGGTAGGAGAAACATCAGTCCTAGGAAAAGGACATGTAGGCATAGTTGTTTTAGCCTATACTGACTCGGGATATGCGGCGCTTAAGATTAGGAGAACAGACTCGGATAGAGAGACAATGAAGCATGAGGCGGATATGCTTAAAATAGCAAACTCCGTCAAGATAGGTCCTAGACTCATAAGCTATACTCAAAACTTGCTGCTGATGGATTTTATAAAGGGACTCCTCCTTCCAGCATGGATCGAAAAGGTTAAAAGAGAAAAGAACACCGCAGAGAGGCTTCGAGAAGTATTAAGTGACCTGTTAGAGCAGTGTTGGAGGCTTGATAGGGCTGGTTTGGATCATGGAGAGCTAAGTAGAGCTTCGAAGCATATAATAGTGGATCATAAAGATAACCCGTGGATTCTAGATTTTGAGACCGCGAGCATCATGAGGAGAGTATCTAATGTCACATCTATCTGCCAATTTCTCTTCATAAAAGGAGAGACGGCTAAAACTATAAATAATGTTCTCAGAAGCGTCGATAGGGATGAACTAATTTTTCTTCTGAGAAGATACAAAAATAAACCTACACGAAAAAACTTTGAACTTCTAAAAAATGCGCTTTTAACCGCTTAAGCATAAATTCTCATCTTATTAATCATCTTGCAGATTTCTTTTTTCTTGAGCTGTAAAAGTTAAGTATTATCCAGAGAACTGAAGCTGCAAAATAAAGAAAAAAGAATACAAGGATAGTCTCCATCTTTCATACCTGACCATTTTGTCCCGCATCTTTTCATATAAAAACTATAGAATACATGGTTCAGAATGAAAAAATATTTTTATAATTAGGCTTTTCCAGATCTACCTCTAGACCGTTTTGTCGATTTTGATATCGCCCAGCTAGCAACTGTAGAAAAAACCAGTATTATCAGCAGTAGGAAGACCATTAATGGCGTGAAGACCCCGGGAAATAAGTAGGAGGCTACTATGAGAAGCCATGTAACTGCTACGGCCAGCCATAAAGATAGATTTTCCATGATTCAACAATTGTCTTATTTAATCTTCACTCATAATTAAAATTTCAATAACAGTAGCTTCTTCTAGGATACTTTCTGGCTTCTCTACCAATCATAACCACAATCTTATCATGTAAAAGTGTAAAAATAATAAGTCTCTTGTAAACATCTTTATATAAAGAAAGAAAAACTGAATTAGAAGACGCCGTAGTTCATTGAGCTTGATGAGGAGTATTCAATGATTATTCAGCGTATACCAACGGGGATCCCCAAATTTGATGAACTTATAGAAGGCGGATTCCCTAATAACAGCATGATACTTCTCGTCGGGTATCCTGGAGCTGGCAAGACAACATTCTCCGCTCAGTTTCTCTATAATGGTGCCACCCGTCACAGTGCAAGAGGAGTTTATGTATGTTTTGCTGAGACAAAGGAGACTTTCCTTCGAAACATGCTGAGATTCGGATGGGACTTTGAAAGACTTGAAAGGGAAGGAAGAGTAGCCATACTGGATCTCTCAGTAACCCGCGAGGCTGGCCTTCAGAAGAATCTTGACACAATAATGGAGACCATGACAAATCTTGATGCAAGTAGACTCGTAATCGATTCCTTCTCCGCCATAAGTATGGGTTTAAAGGAACCCATAGACATTCGAGTTATGATACATCTCCTTTATAGATTCTTGAAGAAGGCTAGTTGCGTATCTATCTTAATTATTGACCAGCCATGGGGAGCATCATCATTAGGCGAGGGAATATCCGAATTCATAGCGGATGGAATAATTCATTTGGAGACCTATTTCGATGAAAATGAAATCTTCAGAAGAAGGTTGAGAATACTTAAAATGAGAGGGACAAACCACACGAAGACTCCGCATGAATATGAAATAACATCAGATGGATTTGTCATACTGGATAAGAGAATCATAAAAACTGAGAAAGAGGATTTTGAAAGATACGCAATGACTGAGGGCATCTTCTCAGGCCACCGGATGCTAATTGACCTTACAAAAGTTAAAGGTATTGGAGCGAAACGTGCTGAACGTCTTAGAGCTATCGGAATCGTTTCGGCTGAAGATTTAGCAGGAACTACTCCCAAATTTCTAGCTGATACTCTTAGAATCTCAGAGAAGACTGCTTCTAGGCTTATAGATAATGCGAGAAGACTTATTTCCGGAAAATGAATTTCTTCATTTTTGTTTCTATGTATATGTTGATCTAGATCTTTGATCTGAACTATGGATTCTAAAGAAATATTATACATGAATGTTTAAAAGTTACATAACTAATATAGCTATTTTCTTCACAACGATTATAATTTTTCTGATAGAAGTCAATTCATGCACTTTATAAAATCTCTTAGTTTGTTACATTCACCACTTACTGGCCATGCTAAGTCTAACATATTATGTAAGTATTGCGGCCACCTTGTCGATTTAAACGAGGTGAGTATTTCGGGATACGATTCAGAGCATTCTTTACGTCACATTCATTGCAACAGATGTGGCCGGATAATCGTCTGGTCTCCAGGAGAAAGAAGCAAATCAAGTCTTATTCAAGGAGCATGTGGAATCCTTCTAGGAGGAGCACTGGCATATTTATTATATCCTTATCTTAGCTTTTACGGCTTGCAAGCAGGCTTCTTTACTTCTCTTTATGGCCTATTTAAGATTATAATCTCATGATTGCTGGCTCTAGAAGAAGAGAATTTTTAAGAATAAGCCTAGTCATATTAAGGAAGGGTGAAACCTTGCCGAGAATAGAAGGAGACGCAAAGGAAGAGCTTCTTTGCACCCGGGTTACTTCAGCAATAAAAGAGGCAGTTCTACATGAATCTCAAATTGAGGGGTTGACTCCTTCAGAGTGGCTACGCAATCTCATAGTTAAGGAACTAAAGGAGAGAGGGGTCCTACAGAGGGTCTATAGATTTCCAAGTCTGAATAAATCAAGATCAAAATAAGAAATGCGAATATTGATTTCTCAACAGACATTAACTGATTCATTTAATTTATAACGCCAGCAAATCTTATGAAGATAATGAATTGTTATGCTAAATTCTGAAAATCTTAAATTGTTACAAAAACTAAAATTACATCTCAAATTTTATCATGTTGAGAATGATGCTGGGGGAAATCTCGGCTTGGAGGATCTGGTTGAGCTCGCTGTAGATCAAGCAGAAGGATTAGGAGCCGAATATGCTGAGGCCAGGTATCAGTGTGATATTCAAGAGAGCCTTATACTAAAGAATGGAGTTATTGATGGAACTATACTTGAGGAAAGTAGAGGCATAGGTGTAAGGGTGCTTGTAAATGGTGCTTTAGGCTTTGCGTCGACAAATAAGCTTACGAGAAAGGATGTGAAAGACGCTTCGATAAAGGCTTATAAGATGGCTCGTGCAGCAGCAAGAGTTTTAAAGAGAAGAATAGCGATGGATGAAAGTGAGCTGGAAACTGCTGAGGTCGAAGTGAAACCGCATATTGATTTTTATTCAATAGACGTAGAGACTAAGGCAGAGTTACTTAGGGAAGCATATATGCAAGCTATAGATACGGCTGCCAATAATGGAGTTAAGATTTCAGCGTGCATCTCAACTTTAGACACTTGGAGAACAGAGAAGCTTATAATAACAAGTGACGGTGCCAATGTTCGTAGCCTAACGCCGAGAGCAGCGGTCTCCACACTAATCACAGTATTTCATCCGCAGAAAGGAACCGTTCAAAGATCCTTTGATCTGGGGGGTACGGGAGGATGGGAGATAGTGAAGAGATGGGATCTACCTGGACTCTTCAAAGAAGAAATCCAAACGCTCTCTAAAATTCTTCTCCTCGCTAAAGAGAAGCCCTCTGGAAAATTCGATGTTATTCTTGGACCGGAATTGGTTGGACTCATCTGCCATGAATCGTCAGGACATCCAGGCGAGGCTGACAGAATTCTTGGAAGAGAAGCTGCGCAGGCAGGCGAGACATACCTTAAGGCTGATTCCATAGGTCTTCGCGTCGGTTCCTCTCTTGTCAATGTTGTTGACGACCCAACTTTAGATGGATCCTTCGGATTTTACAGATATGATGATGAAGGCGTTAAAGCAAGAAAACGCATTTTAATAAAGGAAGGCGTCATCAATGAGTTTCTTCATAACAGAGAAACCGCGAAAGTCTTCAAACTTAAGAGTAACGGCTCCTCACGGGCCGTTGCCTTTAACAGAGAGCCCATAGTGAGAATGGCTAATACGTATTTGGAGCCAGGTGACTATTCTAAGGAGGAACTCTTCGAGGAGATCAAAGAAGGCGTGTACATTAAGAGCTTTATGGAATGGAATATTGATGATAGACGGTTCAATCAGCGCTACGTCGGGCTTGAGGCTTACAAGATAGAGAGGGGTGAGGTAAAGGAAATGGTTAGAAACCCCATTTTAGAGGTAACCACAATTGGGCTCTGGTCAGCAGTCGACGCGGTGGGAAAAGATTTAGATTTTCAAGCTGCCTACTGCGGGAAAGGAGATCCGATGCAGGGGATACCGGTTTGGACCGGAGGTCCGCATATTAGATTGAGAAATGTAGTATTGGGAGAATGATGTTATGTGTGAAGATGAAGTCTCATTGCACGTTGTTGATTTAGCCCTCAGAAGAGGGGCAACGGATGTAGTCGTTGAGCTTCAAGATGAGCAACGCGTTATGATTCGTTTCTCAAACAATGAAGTAACTATCTCTAAATTCTATAATGAATCTGTATTGAGAATATTTTTGATGATTGAAAAGCGGCGTGCCTCGACGACTTTGCCCCTATCCTCTATCCAGAGAGTCGAGAAAACTGTTGAGAATCTCATAAAGATAGCGAAGATCACTCCGCCAAGCGACGTCTACGCTCCTCTTCCCCAAGGTCCATTCAACTACGATCCGAAACTTCTTAGATCTTCTGAAGTTTCACTTAATCCGGATAGGCTGACTAGCTATGTTGAGGAGGCGATAAAAAGCGCGTTGGAGGAGGGTGCGAAGAAGGTTGCTGGGACGCTGATCGCCACGAGAAGGAACATTATACTCACTACTTCGGGTAATGTTCATGCACGTCAAGAAAAGGGAAGCTTGGAAATTTCAGTTAGAGCTTTTACATCTCCCGTTTCTTCGGGGCATTTCGTATCTATTAGCGGGGATGAAGAGAAGTTTGATCCTTCAGGGGCTGGAAGAGCAGCTGGAGAAATAGCCAAAGCAGCCTTAAATCCTACTTCTGGAGAACCTGGGAGATTCACTGCGCTTCTAGGGCCTCTTGTCTTTGCCGATTTAATTAGTCAAGTTGGAATAGTCTCTTCAGCTTTCCTTGTCGATGCTGGACAATCGTTCCTTGCAGATAAGATTGGCTCCGAAATTGCCTGCAGCAGTCTAACTCTCATCGATGATCCTACAATTGTTGGCTCCTATGGGATGAGAGCTTTCGACGAAGAAGGAGTTCCGACACGTAAAAACATAATCATCGAGAGGGGAATACTCAAAACTTACTTGCACAATAGCGCTACGGCTAAGAAGTTCGGCGTCGAAACTACGGGTAATGCAGGGCTGATACGTCCTCATCCATGGAATCTCATGGTTGAAGCTGGCGAAAGGTCATTTGATGAAATTCTATCGGATATTGATGAGGGAATATACGTCACGAATGATTGGTACTTGAGGTATCAAAACTATAGAACTGGAGATTTCTCTACTATTCCAAGAGACGGAATGTTTCTGATCAAGAATGGGACTATTTCATCTTCGATAAGAGAGCTTAGGATAAGCGACAATATGTTACGTATTCTAAAAAATATAGAAGAAATTAGTAGGACACGAGTCTGGGTGAAATGGTGGGAAGTTGAAGTTCCAACTTTGTCGCCCTACGTGGTTGTTAGAGACCTAAACTTTACAAAATCAACAATGTAGCGATCATCCATTAAATAAAGAGAATAGCAATAAAATAAAAAGAGGCTAATTGTTTTTAACGTCTAAAAGTTTCAACATACTATTTGTATTGTACGTAAACCTCGGAAGGAATAACGTTTCTCTTAGGATAGAGAAATCCTTCGATTCTTCTATAGTACCCTATAACATCCTTGCCTTTCTGAGTCAAGGTGAAGATCGTAGCTGAATCATTCACTGTTTCTTGCAAAAGCCCTTGCGAGACTAGGAAGTCAAGATACTTTTTTAGTCTTGTCCATGAAAGGTTGGCACGATACATTATGTGCGTCGGCTTCCTTTTTCCTTCGGCGACTGCCTTAAGAATGTCGAGGTATATTTCGAATTGCGATCTTCTCGCCATCCTTGTTCGCCGTGCGATAGGTTAGCTATTTTGCTTATAAGCTTTATGAACCTTCGGTTTCAGTTGACGCCCTTTTACATTGAGGATTTCGTGTTGTAACCATCTTTTTAATCCTCAAAATTTGTTTTTCTTCTCTATCTATACCAATCGAGGCTTTCTTCGATATACCCGATAAGGGAATTAAAGAACTTCTTTACGTCACTATTTAGGCCTGTCTGCATGATTAATTCTTTAGCTTTCTCGGCATGTTTCCTTGATGATTCCTTCGCTGCTTCCAACCCTCCGCTTCTTTTGATGATCTCTCTTATTAGGCGTATATCCTCTTTCTTGAGATCTTCTCTCTTGCCTAAAAGAGCCTTTAGAATTTCAGAATCTTCTGGCTCTGCCAAGTTTAATGTATAAATTACATGAAGTGGTTTCTTACCTAGCGTGATGTCTCGGCATGGAGGTTTGCCATACTCTTTTTCATCGGCGAAGGTATCTATGATATCATCTTGTATGTCAAATGCATATCCTACATTCACTGCGGCTTCCTCTAGCTTCTTTAGATCCTCCTCTGGTGCGTCGCCCAGAATTGCGCCGGTCAAGATTGCAATCTTAAAAAGTGAGGCTGCTCTCTTGGAAGCCATGACATGCCATTCCTCGACATCTACGTTCTTATACTCGAAGAGTAAATCTAGAACTTGACTCTCATTAACTTCTTGATATTCTCTAGAGAGTAGTGATAAGGATTTAATGATCTTCTTTTCTGGGAAACCTGATCTTATCAGTGCTAATGACGCTAATGAGTAGGCGATATTTCCCAGAAAGATCGCGACTCCTTCTCCAAATCTATTATCATAGCTCTCTGCAAAAATTTGATGAACGGTTTTTCTCCCTCTCCTAAGCATATCCATGTCGATAATATCGTCATGAATTAGAATGGAGTGACGGTATATTTCGATTCCCACACAGGCAGTTAGGATATCATCGTCAATTCTGCCCGTATATCCTTTATAGGTTAAAAGAGTAGCGCATGAGGCTAGTCTCTTCCCTCTTCTCAGCACATATTCTTCGAGGCTCGAATAGAGATTGGCTATGAAAGAATGGTAACATCTAGCCTCTCTGATGAGATTCTTAAAGTAATCTTTTAGTTTATCTTCAATCATCACGCCGTAGCTTTCTAATGTCTTCTCCCACGCCATCCCAATGTCTCCTCCAAACAAATCGGATATTTTAATGCTAAAACATCGCTTGGCACCTTATACTTAAAATCTTTTCATGCTGATGATCCGAACCTTCTCCAGCTTTTAAAAATGAGACCTAAGGAATCTTTGATGCTAACGAAGTTTTCTGGAAAATGTTCGAGGAATTTTATTAAGATACGATGATGATCGTTAAAATGATATTCTCTCTAATTTTTAAGATTGTAGATTTCAGCGGAGCCTTCTCATGAAAATTTATTCCTTAAGCGACTCAATTATCTTTATAATGTCTTCAATCTCTCTTCCGAGTTTCAGTTTCATATATATGAGGGAGGGCTGCTCCGAAGATGGAGATTTTACTATTTCTTGAGGAGCTTGTCTTTTCGGGGTTTCAGCTTCTTCACGTTTTTCATATATTTCCTGGAGATTCTCGTATATCTTCTCAAGTCTTTCTATTAGTCTATCCAGATTCTTCTCATGTTCCATAAGCGTATTTATGAGTAGATCAAGATAGCTTGCTCTTCCTCTATCTTCTGAGCTCATGGATGTTCCTTCTCACCCTTCTAAACTAGTCAGATTGAAATTTTTATTCGGATTATTTTTAAACAGTTTATGAACGGTTAAGCTTGACGTCGAATTATGTTGTGTATTGCGTAAGTAATATACTTATCGAAGATTTCCATTTCTCGTATCTATGGAAAGACCATATTAATATTCCATCCTAATTAACTATAACAGGCGTGGGAATTTAGATTGGATTCTCCGAAGATTCTGCCTAAAAAATTCTATGAGAGAAATCCAGAAGAAGTTGCTAGAGATCTACTTGGCAAGGTCCTAGTAAGGAAGATTAGAGATGAAAGATTAAGTGGAATGATCGTTGAAACCGAAGCATACTATGGCCTTGGAGATCCTGCTTCTCGCGCCTTCGATGGAATGAAAAATTTTAACAAGCTCATGTGGTGCGAGCCTGGCAGAGCCTTCATCTATAATGTTCATAAATATTGGATGTTTAATGTTGTTGCTCATGAACCAGGTGACGTTGGAGCCGTTCTCATAAGAGCCGTGGAACCTTTAGAGGGCATTGAAACCATGAAGAGAAATAGGGGAATCAGCAAGGACTTAGAGATTTTTAATTTGACGAATGGTCCTGGAAAATTTACCGTTGCCTTTGGAATCGATAGGACTCTTAATGGTGTCTGCTTAACTTCAGAGAATAGTCCGATCATTATTGTTGATAATAGAACTCGGTTTCAAGTTTCGAGTTCGAGGAGAATAGGTGTAAAAGCTGATTTAAATCGAGATTTACGATTCTATGTTGAGGGGAATAGATTCGTCTCTAAAAAATAAGATAGATTCAAAAGCAGATTTAGATTTTCCAGCTCACATCTAATTTTCTAATTCCTACGTATACCTTTACCAAGCTGACAATTATTATAAGAAGCCACAAGGGCGAGTAAACGATATAGAATAACATGAATTCCACAGGATTGAATATAAATCCGAGTTTTCTAGCGATCACATAAAATATTGTGGTGTAGGCTCCGATGCTGCCGACCATAAGGAAGAGATTTCTCATAAAAGCAAGAGAAGTTGATGTAAAAGCTATGGGTGGTAACAGCAAACTTGTCTGGGTTGAGAGGACAATCATGGAAAGATATAATGCTTTAATATAGAGATCGTCTGGCATAAAAAGGGTAAATAGAAAGAATGGAAGAGAAGGGAAGATGAAGAGTATACACGGAAGTAAAACTCCAGGATGATCCTTAACGATTTTTATTAGATTATCAAAATACTCCTTGAACCATAAGGCTCCTCCAATTCCCCAACGTTTTCTTTGCTCGAACCATTTGCTCCATGAGGACGGCGCCTTTGTGCTTACACTGATATCTTCCACAAATTTGTATCTAAGCCCTTCAATGAATGCACGCGTGGCGATGTCCAAGTCTTCAACAACAACTCTCCGGAACCCTCCAAGACGTTCAAATGCTTCCCTTCTAATCGCAAATGCCGCACCGTTTATGCCTAAACATTTTCCTAATCTGCGAGAAAAGAACCAACTTGTGAAGCTAAAGCTTAAATAATCATAGCTGGCGAGTCTTGCGACGAAGGAATCTCGAAGAACCTTCTTTTTCATCTCAACTATGTCCGCGTCAGCTATTTCCTCCGCTATTTTATGCAGAAAACTTTTTGAGCTCTCATCTATCAGAACATCAGAGTCGAGAAATAGTAAAACCTCACCTTTAGATTTCGTTACAAGATCGTTAAGGACATTAGCCTTACCTTTTCTCTTTCCATTCCAGATGAAGTAAACGCTGCTAGCAAAATCTCTTACTAACCTCAAGCTTTTAATCGTCGGCTCATCTATAACAACGAAGATTTCTTTTTCTTTGTAAGGATCGGCTATAAGCCTCTCTAGTAGAGGCCTTAGAAGATCGGATTCTCTATAGACTGGTATGAATATGCTAAATGTAGGAAACATACTATTCCTTATCTAATTCGATTATTTCAATTTAAAAAATTACTCTAAAAACCAGAAATAATTGATCAAAAAATCAAAAATGAAAAAGAAAGACTCCTTTAAATAAAGGATCTAAACTTATGAACTGCTGGAAATGTTAAATCTGCCTTTGACTTTTATAAGTAAAATGGGGTAATGTTATGGCTAAGATAGTGCTGATTGGAGCTGGAAGCCACGTCTTTTCGAGACGTTTAATAACGGACATCTTAACGTATGAAGAGCTCAGAGATAGCACGATAACTTTGATGGATATAGATCCCGAACATCTAAGCCTTGTAACGAGTTTTGCTAAGAAACTTGTAAGCCAATACGGCTTTGAAACGAAGATTGAGTCAACGACTGACCGCCGCGAAGCTTTAGAGGAAGCCGATTACGTCATAGTGACTATAAGAGTTGGAGGGGATGAGGCGAATAATCTCGATTTAGAGATCCCGGCTAAATATGGAATTAAGCAGGGCGTTGGGGACACTATTGGACCAGGCGGAATCTTTTATGGGCTGCGTCACGTACCTGTGCTCCTCGATATCTGTCACGATATGGAGGATCTCTGTCCAGATGCTTGGCTGATAAATTACACTAACCCTATGGCTATTAACTGCTGGGCTATATATGACTATACTCACATAAAGAGCGTGGGATTATGTCATAGCGTTCAGGGAACAGCAGCTGACCTTGCAAGGTATCTCGGCGCTCCATTGGAGGAATTATCCTATTGGGTTGCCGGCATAAATCATATGGCGTGGTTCTTGAAGCTCAGATGGCGTGAAAGAGATGCGTATCCGATCTTAAGAGAGAAGTTTAAGGATCCCGAGGTTTATTCAAGACCGGATGCACATTGGGCTGGACCGGACATTGTTAGGGTTGAAATCTTCAAGGCGTTTGGTTATTTCAACACCGAATCCAGCCAGCACATGTCAGAGTATGTACCATACTTTAGAAAGAGGCCTGAACTCTTCGAGAAATATAAGCTCATGTATCATCTTCGAGAAAAGTTTGAGATGAAAAGGAGGCCTCTCCAAGATGAAGAGTTGAGGCAACTCTTGAAGAGTGACCAGAAGATTCCGCTAGAGAGAGGCCGTGAATATTGCTCCAATATCATTTACTCGATAGAAACGGGCGAGCCGAGTTTAATCTACGGAAACGTTAAGAATACGGGCTTAATAACTAATTTGCCTCAAGGATGCTGCGTTGAGGTTCCCTGTCTTGTAGATAAGAATGGCATCCATCCATGTTATATTGGCGACCTGCCTCCTCAATGCGCCGCTTTGAACAGAACAAATATCAATGTCCAAGAACTAGCGGTGAAGGCGGCTATCGAGAAAGATAAGACTTTAGTTTTTCAAGCCGTACTGCTTGATCCTTTAAGCAGCGCCATACTCACGATAGATGAGATTCGCAAAATGGTTGATGAGATGTTTGAGGCGGAAGCGAAATTCTTAGAGGGGTTCAAATAGTTTCGAAAATTCCTCATTTACATCATTTCTTTTTTAATGTCTCATCTAAAATTGAGGCTGATTTTTCACGGAAAGATTATTTTTGGCTTCCATAACCTCTCGATATGTTCATGTTTGATAAAAACTGTAGGAGACGTATATCTTGAAAACTGCGATGATATATGGTTATAGAGATGTTAGAATCGATGAAGTAGAGGTTCCAAGGGTAGGTCCAGAAGACGTTTTGGTTCGTGTTAGAGCATGTGGAATCTGCGGATCTGACGTTCATAGATTTTTAAGGACAGCCTATGGTCGACGTTTCCGCTATCCACTCAACTCTGGACATGAATACTCAGGGGATATTGTTAAGGTTGGAGAAAAAGTAAGGCGATTTAAGGTAGGTGATAGAGTTACGCTTGGAGTTGACTGGATAAGAGGAGGCTATGGAGCTTTCGCAGAGTATGTTCTAATCTTAAAGGCTGACGAAAGACTCTGTAAAATTCCTGAGAATATGAGTTATGAAGAGGCGGCGCTCATCGAGCCGTTACTCGTTGCACTAAACAGTTTTTTCAAACCTCAACCAAAATTGGATGAGAAAGTCTTGATTGTTGGGGCCGGTCCGATCGGCTTGTGTCTATTGCAGATATGCTTAGATGCTGGCTCTCAAGTCGTCGTTAGCGAGATCTCTTCTAGAAGATTAGAGCTGGCTTCATGTTTTGGAGCAATTACTGTTAACGCTTTAGAGGAGAAGCTGGATGAGTATGTGAAGTCTTGGACCAATGGTGAGGGAGTTGACGTGGCATTTGAATGTGCAGGCGTTCAGGAGGCTCTTAATCAGGTCTTTTCACTTACCAGACATGGTGGAAGAATCGGGTTGATTGCTCATTATGGTCAAAGCGTTACTTTAGATCCTGAAGTTATAGTTGGCAATTCACTCGATGTCTATGGGCCTGAGTATGGTACTAAATTCTTTAATGATGCCGTTAAGCTCATAAATGAGAAAAGAGTGAATCTTAAACCTTTGATCTCACATGAATTCCCCCTTGAAGAGATTAGAAAAGCATTCGAAACCGCCTCAAACACCGAGGTCTCTGTAAAAGTTCTTGTGAAGCCTTAAGCTTTATTAAAGTGAAAACAATCTTAGCTCATTTCGGGGCCGAAAGTCAAGAGAGACAACGAGCATGGGAGGATTTAGGGGAGTCCCGTGAAGCCGTGGTCTAGCCTGGTCTAAGATTCGCGCCTGGGGCGTGCGAGGTCGTGGGTTCAAATCCCACCGGCCCCACCATGGAATGAACTAGCCATAATGGCTCTGTTTTGAATTTTTCCTTATTTGGAAAAAATTTTATGGATGTTTTCTGAAAATGGAAAATTATATCCTCTTCGGTTAGAATAAGCTTAAATATAATTTTTCTGGAAGGATTTTCAAAAATGCTTAAAAAGAGGGGATAGTCGTAATGGCGAGAAAGATGGATAAAGTTGAACTCGACATGGAAATGATGGCTTCCCTGATAAGAAGACTATATGAGAAAAGACGTATGCTTAGGGAACTTTAAACTCGTAGAATTGTTGGGCATCTCATTAACGAGACGAGAATAAATGCTTAAAATATTTAAGCATCTATGTTATATGGTCTTTTCTACCTCTTAATGTTATGATCATAGTGCTTTAAAAATATCTTGTAAATTATGAATCAGTCTTCATGTGTGAGGAAGATCAACAAATATTAATTATCTCCATTTTAATTGCTGTGTTGATTAGCTTGACTATTGGTCCGGGCCAGACTCCTAGAATCACTGTGCTGATGGAAAGGAGAAGCATAGAAACCGCCATCATTATAGATGCTTCCCTGATGCCTTGAATCTTAGGAGACCCAAAGAAGACCTTTCCAAACAATCTGAGAACGTAAGCTGCGCTGATGACTGTAATCACAATCATTAGTGACGTTGTTCCATAGTAGAAGCTGTTGATAGCTCCATCTTCAAATCCGCCAAGCAATATTAGAAATTCGCTTATGAAACATGCGAAAGCCGGGATTCCTGCAATGCTGAAACAGGATATCGCTGTTGATATCGCTGTCAGCGGCATCATTGAAGCTAATCCGCCCATCATTCCAATATTTCTCGTGTTTGTCCTTCTCATGATTGCTCCCGCAGTGAGGAACAGAAGCCCTTTACTTACTCCGTGAGTTATCATATGAAAGATCGTTCCAACCATGCCTTCCGCGATTGGAAATAACGATAAACCGTAGAGAATATAGCCCATATGGCTTATACTTGAATATGCCGCTATTCTTTTCAGATCATTCTGAGCTAGGGCTACTATAGCTCCATAAAAGGCGGATGTCACCCCTAAAATGGATAAAACGTAAAGAAACTCGCTGTGAATCTGAGGATTAGTGATTGAGGGGAGAATAATGCTGAATGGTATTCTCAGCATTCCATAGGCACCGGCTTCCGTTATTATTCCGCTTAGCAAAGCAGATATAGGCGCGGGGGCCTCAGCATAAGCATCTGGAAGCCACATGTGAACTGGAACTATACCCATCTTAACTATGAAGCCTAAGGTGAATGCTAATAAAATCCAGACTAGAAGGCTTTGAGGGGAATGCGCCAATATGCTTCTCGCCTGAAACATATCAAAAGTTCCGGTAAGCATGAAGATGCATCCTATGCCTAGTAAGATGGGTATAACTCCTGCATGGGTGAAAAGGAAAAATTTTAGGGCGGTTCTGTAAGAATTCCGGTAGCCCCATTCTCCGATTATAAAGAAGGTTGGGAGAAGCATAAATTCTAGACAGAAATAGAAGACTAGAAGATCGGAGGTTATGAAGAATCCGATGAGACCTATCATTAGCAAAGTAAGCAACGTATAATATCCAGGGAGTGCATGACTTCCCCTCATATAATCCACGCTGAACAGAACAGCCGATGTGAAAAGTAACATAGTCACAATGACTATGGGAAGCGAAACTCCATCTACGAATAACGTAAGAGAAGAATTTATATTCGATATCCAAGAGTACGATTCTACATACTTTCTTTCATATGAAACTTTTGGAATCACAAACAGAAAGAAAGATAAGACTAGAAGAGAAACGATTGAAAGAATAGCAGCGGATATTTTCACAGATCTCTTACCAGCCAGATAGATCATAGGAGAGGAAAGTAAAGGCAAGATAAAAGCGAAGAATAGAAGACCGTACATTTCTAATCATCCTCCAAGCTGACTGAGAAACTTATGAATCCTTCAGCTTGTCATCGAGATTTTTAACCAAAGGGACAAGACAGATTTAAATTTTACGAGCTCTTTAAAAAAGGGAATACTGAAATTTGAGTCTTCAAATTTTCAGATAATCATTTCAATAATGCTTATTTTGTCATTTCAGCAAGACAAAAGTCAAAGGTTATTAGGATATCTTTTCCTTTAGAAGCATAGACTTCTTTAAGCTCTTGGAGAAGAGGAAGAATGGAGAAACGAGCGAGAGCTAGGGAGATTGGAATAAAGATCGGCACGATGAGTCCTGGCAGATACAATGCCATAACGGATGTTGAGGGAGTAGGCGTTGGACACTCAACAATAATTGAGGGCGAGGGAGCTCTTGTAGTTGGGAAAGGGCCCATAAGAACAGGTGTAACAGCAATAGTTCCTCATCAAGGTAATATTTATGAAGAAAAAGTTAGAGCGGCTGTGTACTCCTATAATGCCTATGGAAAGGCTGTAGGGCTTCTTCAAGTGATGCATATGGGCGTTATTGAGACTCCGATCCTACTTACAGATACGCTTAACACTTGGATCGTGGCAGATGCCCTTGTCGATTACATGTATGAATTCATGGACATTAAGGCGATGTCAATCAATCCGGTTGTAGGCGAAACTAACGGGTCATACCTAAATGACTCGATAGGCCGACATGTCAGAAAAGAGCATGTCTATGAAGCGCTAAAAAAGGCCTATAGTCTAGGTGGGAGGGGGCCTGTCGAGGAGGGGAATGTAGGCGGTGGAACGCCGATGTCCGGATTTGAATTTAAAGGAGGAATCGGAACATCCTCCAGGGTTACATCTGAATTTAGCCTAGGCGTATTGGTTCAGTTAAATTTTGGTAGGCGTGAAGACCTAAGAATTGATGGTGTTCCTGTTGGAAAGGAGCTTTCCGACGTTGATCCTCGAGGAATTCAGTCTTCAAACTCAATAATGATTATTGTAGCTACGGATTTGAAACTGACTTCACGTCAACTCTGGAAGGTTGCGAAGAGAGCGATGCTAGGTGTGGCTAGAACAGGCTCTTATGGCGGAGTTCACAGCGGAGATTTCATTATAGCTTTCTCAACCTCAAAAAGGGATGTTGAACCGCTCATAGAAAGAATGCGGGAGGATAATGAAATAGAAGAGAAGAAAAGGATCAAGTTTGATGAGGCTTTTCTCAATCCAGTTTATAGAGCTACCGTCGAGGCAACTGAGGAGGCTATTATAAATGCGCTCTTTAAAGCCGAAACGATGATTGGCAGAGACTATCATGTAAG
>Ga0190363_1000284_pt1 | contig 29283 bp, 30 predicted proteins | sample 48721867_MG_FD_161272 | JGI IMG/M metagenome (GOLD analysis project Ga0190363, IMG submission 161272) | Hydrothermal vent microbial mat bacterial communities from Southern Trench, Guaymas Basin, Mexico - 4872-18-6-7_MG | ecosystem: Environmental > Aquatic > Marine > Hydrothermal vents >... | reverse complement strand
ACTTAATAGCATATATTTTACATCTCCCTTCCATCCTCTACCTCCTTCAACGCCTCCAGTAAGATGAAACTTTACATCGGTTAGATTCATGGATTCAACTACAATCTTAGCAATATCTAATACAGTTATATTATCCTCGTTACCAATATTATATACAGCATATCCCTTTCTAGCCCTATTCCATATAAATATCGTTGCGTCAACTGCGTCATCGATATATAGATAAGATTTCTTCTGAGTACCGTCTCCAAGTATTTCAAGTCTACTGGGATTTCTCTTCAACTTCATTATAAAATCATATATAACTCCATGTCTAAGTCTGGGTCCAATAATATTTGCATATCTTAAACATATTCCATTAAAACCATATACATGACAGTAAGACGATATCAGTGCTTCACATGCAAGCTTAGATGCACCATAAACAGATATGGGTTGTAGCGGAGAATAATTTTCAGGTGTAGGTAGAACACTTGCGTCACCATATACTGTTGATGAAGATGCAAATACGATTCTTTTAACATCACTTTTCCTCATACTCTCCAATATATTGAATGTACCGAGAATATTTGATGAGAAATGTATTTCGGGATCTCCTAATCGAACTTCAGGGTTTGCCGCAAAATGAAAGATAGTATCGTAGTCGTCTAATACATTTTGTATATCAATGCGGTTCCTAATATCACCTTTTATAAAGTGAAAAAACTTATTCTTTAAAGCATTTTTAAGATTATCTATATTACCAGCAGAAAGATTATCTAAACATGTAACTTCAAAACCATCTATTAGAAGACGTTCTACTAAATGACTACCTATAAAACCGGCTCCTCCTGTAACTAGGAGTTTCTTCACATAATACACCGGTAAACTAATACTTTACTATTTTTCCTCCAAGCCAAGCTTTACGATAGGGTCCTCTACTTCTCTTCTTTTTACCCTTACCTTTCTTCTCAATTTCCTTCTCAATTTTATCTATTTCTTCTTCTATTTCATCTTTCTCTTCTATTTCCTTGTTAAAATCTTCTCTTTCCTCCTCTGCTGACATTTTATATCACCAACTCCTATAAATATATAGAAGTATTTAAAACTATTGAAACCAATTCAAATCACTTAAGCAAATATATGATAAAGATATGGCATTAGCAATAGAGATCATGGATAAATGGTATCCATATATTTCATATAATATCTGCTATAAAGTATAGTAATTGACAGAATTCATTATGCATTGGTAATGATATAACAATATCTATATTAATCCAACTTTATTAAAGCTATATCTTAAATATCGCATTGGTTGGATTTTTCGTGAAAAATTTTTTCTTCAAAAAGATTAAAATTAATCTTTTTCTTATTTCACTAGGTAATATCTATGCGTAATCATAAACATGGAGAGGAATTTAATGGTATAATGTCCATGCTTGCTGATATGGGTGCGGTAATAGAAGAATATTTGAAGGATAGAGGAATAGCGATACTAATGGTATTATTGATATGGATGTTTATGTCAACATCATTTGCAGAAATAATACTTACATTGCTGATAATAGATATATATTATAAGGCTCGAGGAAGGGTTTCTGGAAAACCTGAGTTCAAAATAGATACAAATGCACTATTATATATACTTGGAATACTATTTATATTCGCTGGAATCTATTGGCTTATATCGGAGTATATATTCATAACTATTCCATGGCCGGTTCACTTAATAGTGGTAGGGTTAATTTTAATAATATTCGGTGGATGGGTGAGGAGAAGTGGACGATAAATACTATAGAGATAAGGGTAAAAATAGAATATATAGTGGGATAGCATTAATCATATTGGGTTCGCTATGGTTTTTAGAACAAGAGGGTTTAATAAAATGGTATCATATACCTCCGCTTTTCTTAATATTTATAGGATTTATATTGATTTTTAAGGGACTTTATAGGGGTAGGAAGAATGTATAGAAATTTGGAGAAAGGTTTAATTGAACTAGGATATTTACTAGTAATGTTTGGAATATTTATCTTAATGCTATTATATATGCCGTGGAATATTTTTCCAATAAATATGAAACCACTAATAATAATCTCTACCGGTATATTTATACTAATTATTGGATATATAATGATGAGGGTGAAAAGTTTCCTAGGATTCTTATTTTTAAGAGCGTTATCGGGACTTGCTTTAATTTTCGCGATATTATTAATATTTACATCCATTCTCCCAGTATCTATACCATCGATATTTTCATCAATATATACATGTAAGGCTGAAAAATCCTCTATATTTGTAGAGAGTATTCAAGATATATCTCGAATTTATTTCAGATTTGAAGAGACGAATGTAGAGTTAATTATAAGGGGATGGTCTGAAAATCGATGTAAGATAGATGTAATGTTAACTGTATATGGGTTTACAAAATTTGATGTAGATAAAATTATAGAGGAAACTAAAATAGTACTGTATTCTAATAAGTCTGACGATGTAATTGAATTGAAGCCTGAAATAGTTTCGCCGTCCTGGCACTGGTCTAAGATGAACGTTAAAACTATCCTATATGTACCATATACTATTCTATTAAACCTGGATCTAGATTTTACAAACACTATGCTTAATATATATGATGTTCGTGGAGAAAGGATTTATGTAGAAGCTGTAAATGGTAAGATTAGTATAAGTAATTCAAGTTTCAATGAAGTTTATCTTAAATTAGTTAATGGTAAAATGGTTATAAAGATGGCTTCACAAAATTCCCTTATAAAGGTGATTAATGGAGAAATTACATTAAATATAGTTCCGCTGAGGAGTGGAAAATATATTGTAGAGAGTATTAATGGTAAAATAGATCTATATTTAGGAGAAAATGAAGATGTTGGATATAGTATATTTGCATCAACTAGTATTGGCGAGGTAAATATGAAGGTATCTGAACTAAATATTGTCGAAGAAAAATGGAATTACATGTATATTATATCTAAACAATATGATTTAAAGCCGATAAAAATAGAATTAGATATAAAATTAACTGTGGGCAAGATAAATATTGATAAGGGATGATTTTTAGAGAAACATTTAGAGGAGATATTTGAGGTATTAAGCCATAGAATTAGAAGAAAGATAATCAGACTTATAGGTGAAAATAGAGGTATAACCTATAGTGAGATACTTGGAAGATTGAATATAGATACAGGTACATTAAATTATCATTTATCTAAAATGAAAAACTTTATTGTAAAAAATGATGGAAGATATTTTTAAATCCCAATGGCTTAACAGCATATAGAATACTTAAATATGTTGAAGATATTGAAGGAAAACCTGTAATGGTTGAGAAAAATAGAGGGTTTAGTAAAACGATATCGGATTTCATAAATTCATTTTTATATATCTATATGAGTCCTATAAGAGCATTTAGCGAAGTTAGAGTAAAGCCCAAAACATATACTTTTATAAGCATACTATTTTCCTCAATTTTTCTCCTACTTTCAATATATTTATATAATTTTTTCACAGCTTTTCTAACTTATCTTATACCATTGATTGGAACAATATTTTTAGTAAAAAAGGTTTATAAGACTAGTTCTCAAATACCTATCTTTTTAATAAACTATGGATTAGCTTTATCTTCAGCTATAATCTTTCTATTAGTAAAGTTAATATTATTAATAAATATAAATAATTGTATTGTAGCTAATCCTATTGAAGAAGAAATAATAAATTATTTTCTAACGAATATTTTTAGACTATTATTAACAGTAATTTTTCTCGGATATCTATTAATAGGTATAAGGGAGTCGTATAAACTAAGTAATAGTCAATCATTTGTAATAATAATCTTAATATTATTTCTATCCAAAATAATATTCACGGCATTAAATATAAATGAAATAATATATCTAGGAATATGGAATAAGTATGATGGTGATGAGGTTTGCTAGGACCGATAGATGAGGAACCTGCACCCCAACTGATGTAATTAATAATTATTACAGTATATTCATAAGTACTTTTCTAAGCCTTAATTCAAGCTTATCAGCGATATCCATTTTATTCTCATAAATATTTTCTTTCTCAGGCTGATCACCTATTTCCCAGTTCTTTGGAATGGGTGGAATATATTTTTCTTTAAGTTCATATAGTTCTGGACTAGATTTGTCGATTCTTTTAATTATATTTAGTCCAAATGTATATTTACCTATTGTAGACGGCCATAAATATAAACTATATTCCCTGGTTCTTATACTCCACGATCTACGATAATGGCCAGAGATAGCTGTATCACGTAAATAATCATCTTCTCCTAATATGATTTTCTTTAAGCTTTTTCCTTCAAATTTAGGATACACGCTCCACCTACTTCTTTTCTCAGATATTTTAAGAAAGTCTAGAATTGTTGGAGCAATATCTACTGTCTGGACAAATGTATTTATTTTTCTACCCCTTCCAGATTCATTTGGAGGCTTCATCAATAAAACTATACGAGAAAGTTCTTCGTAAGGCCATGGTCTAACCTTCCTTATGATTCCATGCTCACCTAAGGGTTCTCCATGGTCGCTTAACAATATTATTAGAGAATTATCCCATAAATCTTTTTCAATAATTTTATTAAAGAATATTCCAATCCATTTATCAACCAATGTTATTTCTCCAGCATACTGTGCACGTATATGTCTAACTTCATCCAAGGTAAAGTTTTCTAAAAAACCTCCTCTAGAATTTCTTATAGAAGGTAAAATGATAGGTAATCCATCGTAGTCTTTGGGAGCATATAGATTATAATATTCTTCCGGCGGATCCCATGGTTCGTGAGGATCAAAACTATCTAGCCATAGAAAGAGGTTGTCTTTTACCCCTCTTCTCAACATTTTTTCAATCCAATCTATTGCTTCTCTAACAACCTTAGCTATAAAATGGTCTTCCTCATTCTTCCAATAATATCTATTCTTTAGATATTGAATAAAGACTTCTCTATCACCCTCTGTAAGATAGTTTTTTACACTCCATTTAGATAGATCTATGTCCAAGTTTTTAACGATATATGGATCTGACTCCTGTCCTCTTATAAAACATGTGTAATCAAATCCTCTTTCATATCCCATTCTAGGTTTATGCATATGATAAGTATCTGTAATTAATGCTGTATGAAATCCGGAGTCCCATAAAACTTCAGCTAAAGGTATGTCATCTGGTTCTAAGTGCTGCCATCCTCTACGCATCAACGTATATCTTCCAGTAAATAATGCTGTACGAACCGGAAGGGTTGGAAGACCTTCTGAATAAGCTTTCTCAAAAATAACACATTCTTTTGAAAAATCATCTATATATGGTGTTTTTATCCAATGATTTCCATAGCATCCTAAATGGTCCGGCCTTAGACTGTCAAGCATAATTACAAATATATTCATAAACTATCCACCTATTCTCGAAGCTCCCATATAAAGTGGCAACAGTCATCTCCTTTCATTAAAACCTTCGGTCTAGAAAACTTTATTTTTGGATTAAATCCTTCAGTTACAGCTTCATCGCCACTGCATATAAGTTTATATCCAATATCGGTAGCATTAAGCTTTCTAAAAACATCTGCATGAATACATTTCTTTACCTTAACTTCTAAAGCTTTCCTATTTTTTCTAATAACTTCAAATTCATGTGCTTCTTTACTGAAAAGACGGAAAAGATATTCTGGATCCTTTCTACCCGTATTTTCTGCGATTTCTTTCCATCGTTTCCTTATTTTCTCATGTCTCCATCTCATTAAGACGTCTAACGCTTCATCTCCATATAATTCTTTAAGAATGTGACCCATAAATGCAAGCAACATGTCACGATATATTCTTATCTCTCTTCCAGACATAAAATCTACCATTACTATATTGACTACAATGATATTTAAATATTAAATTGAGCATTGCATGGGATATAGTTTAGATTGAGATACGAAAATATAGGATAGATATACAAATAATATTTATTTGCTCATAGCTTCTAGAATTCTCTTGCCCTCTTCCATAATTGTATTATACGTGTTAGGTCTATGTCTCCTAAATTCGGCTATAATTCTATGTAGTCTTCTTGCAGTTATTTTATATTCTATAATTTTACTACAAATCGGGTTTTCAAGATTCTCTCCATAAAACAATCCTCTCCCAGCTAAGTCATAATTAAAAACTTTACTAACAAAATATTCTCCAGGATTACTATATTTCTCATCTTCAACTATTAGATCATATAATCTAATTGTACTACCAACTTTTAAGTTATCTAGATTTCTAGACAGATATCCATATATTCCAGGCCTATGTCTGACAAGTTTAGTAATATTTATAATATTTATCTTAGATATGATTCCCTCCTCAGCCCTTGTAATTTTAATAATCCTATCATAATCCATCGAAATATATGTTGCAGCAAGCATGAGATAGAATAATTGGCCCATATTTATACTGAATCCGGTACATGGAGCTCTAAATCCACCCTTAATAGGCTCTTTAACAAATATTTCTGGAAACAAATATACTAGACCGGCTGGAGAGATCTTTGTCCCCTCCCTTCTAAGAGGTAATCTGGTAATAGGTGGAGGTCTACGTCTCGGCGGGGGACGAAAATATCCTATAAACATACTATATATCATACTTATTATAAATATTTACTAATATTTATTTTTAGAGCAAGTTAATACCCTCAGACCATTTTCCTAAGAACATTTTCTAGGCAATACAATGACAACTTTCTCTAGCTTTTCTCATCCTTTTATTTTAACCAAGGATAAATGTATTAATCTTAGACTGCGAGATAAAATATGGAAAACTTTTTCTAACATAAATAGTAGAGATATCCTTAGAAATGATATTGATATTTAAAATAAATTAGAATATTAAGTTAAGATTATTATTATGTTTTAAATGGTGTGATGAAAAAATAGTTTTAATATTTAGGAAGCTTTTTTGAACAGTTTAACACCTCTATACCGATCTTTTTAAGGGCGTATTCTACCTCTTCCAAATAGTCCCCATAGCATAGCATCCAGTGAAATCCTCGCATTTCCTTTAGAAGCATATACCAATCTCCATCTATCTCAATGTCTACCTGAGATCTACATATGTTCATTGAGGGATTATCTATAATTCTACCCCTAAAGATAAGCCATTTTCTCCCCTCAAAATCCGGATCAATTACAGTTACAATCTGCCCCTTTTTCATATATACCTTTGGTGCAGCGCCATAATCAGATTCAAAATGTGTTACAATATCAGCTTTCTCAAAATCCTCACCATTCATTTTCCGTGGAGCAGTGCAATGTGCCAATGTAACTATACCGTGATGTGGAGTTGTGGGATCGTTTAAAAAGACTGGTTTACTAGAAATGTAGTGAAGCAAGATTCCAGATGGAATTACAACGAAATCTGATTCACAGAAAGCTAGGTATCCATCATCATTAAGCATACTTAAGACTAGACATGCGGTTGTCTCAGCAATAGACATAATCGTACCCATACATTCCTTCACAGTTATAGCATTTGCATTATATTCCTTTAATAAATCCTTAAAAACATAATATAATATAAATGCATTTACAACAAACTTGAAGTCTGTTTTAAGATTTACATTATATTTATCTAAATATTCCCTCGCCTCTCTCTCGGCGAGTCTAACTAATTCTTGATTGCTCTTAGCCTTTCTAAGCCTTTTCTCCAGCTCCCTATATGTAACTGTTATTATATCTAGATTCCACTTTTTTCTTGCAAGATAGGGACCGTTAATATATCCTAAATAGCCCCATCCACCAGGGCCATCGATAGCTATAATTTTCGAATTTAAAGTATTTTTTAAACCATATAATGCTCTTAAACGTTTAAGGAGAAGCTGATAGTCATCTATAACTATGTCATCTATACCTATATCTCTATAGACTATTTGATCAGTATGATTTCTTAAAAACCTTGGATGAATAATCTCATACCATAAATATACTGGACCAGATCTATGTCTAATGAAGAACAGAGTCCATTTACCCATAGTAGATAACTTATTTAATAATTGACTGGAACCAGAGGAAGGATATATTAATACGACATCCATTTTTCCATCAATTTTCTCAGCTTCCTCAATATTAGATATAGTTGAAAGTGGAAGAATATTTAGTTGGAAATCAGCTCTCTCCCTAAGATCTTTAAGCTCATTATTTATACGCTCAACCTCTTCCTCCAAATCTCTTCTAGACTGTATTCCACCCCAAGGTCTCCAGCTAGACTTCTCCCGTTTCTCAAAAAACCGGTAAACTAAAATAGGTTTCACTATCAACTCCATACTAACACCAATAAAATATTATCTATTTAACTATTATATAATATTAAGGTAAAAATCATCTATTTTTTCTAATATTATATATGGCTATAACTGAGAACAGGGATAGAACTATGATTAAAGATAATCCAAATGGATACATAGATTCCTCTGCAGTAAACTGCTGTGTCTGACTTGTATATCCATAATAATAGCTGTTTCCATTCCGGGTTGCAACAACACTATAGGTTCCCTTTGTCTGCGGAGTATAGGTTACTGAAAATGTTCTATCACTAGCCGTAGATGATGTCAATATATCTGTAGCGCCATCAGGTTTTGTAATTTTTATGGTTATAGTGACTCCACCTATTCCTGTCCCAGTGGATGATTTAAGTTGGCCACTAATAGTTACTGGTTTACCCTTATTAACCTTGGTTAATAAGGGTAAATTATTTCTAACATTTTATTAAATGAGGATACTAGTAGGAAGACATTTTTCCTATACTTAAAATATCTTTTTCTACAATCTCCATTAACTTAGACCCAATATTATAAAGCCGACGACCTTTCCATCTACTTCAACTACCTAGTCCACTTTTCTTCGAGTCCAGCTAATACCACATATATATCATGTGTATAGTTAAGCCTTTTAGTTCGATTATTAAAACTTTCTTAAAATACTTCTTCTAAAAATATTTTAAGGGATTATGGTTTCTAGATCTTCGTAGAAAGAGAGAGTAGGTATTCGGAGAAAGTAGTTTTCCAGATAATATTCCACCATTCTTCTTCAGAGGCAGCTTTTTCCTTTACAACAGCATTTAACATTCCCTTCAGAAAGGCGTGATGCCTATATTCATCTTCTAAAATATATTTTAAAACATATTCTATTCTCTTATCAACACCCTTTTCAAGTACATGCCTTATATTTTTAATCATATTTTCTTCTATCCTAATATGCTTCTCCACAATGTTTCTTAATATTTTAAGTCTCCCTCATCTATAGCTTCAGTTGTAGTTGAAGATATATTTATCAACGACCTATATATGCCTGCATGCTTTATAGAGTCGTGCGCTATACTTTCAAACAACTTTTTAATCAATATATTTTTTAACTGTGCTATTGATTCCCTTAACGTTTCAGCGTTCCTTACCTCTATATCAATCTGTTTATTAAAAAAATACAGCTACATTTTCATCCATATTTACACCACAGTAGATTGTATAACCTACTATATTAATATTCCTAATATTGTTTTGAATAACTTCTATTTCATTAAGTATAATAATTTAATGAGTATCATAGAATATAAATAAGAGAAATCTATTCATTAGCTAATGGGAGGTAGTCGATGATCAAATATGGCTTGGCTTTATTGCTTGGAATTTTCTTTGTCATTTTATCCACTATTATAAATACCTATATTGGAATAAATTTTGGGATGGGATTCGGTTTTGGTTTACTGGCATTAATAGCATCATTCATTATTTTCAAAACATTTCTAAAAAATTTTGATAGAAGTATCGTGTCGCTAGTCTTTATTATAGGTACGAGCATGCTAACCATACATAATATTTTAGGTACTGGTATAATGCTTGTAGAAAAATTTGATGCTACATTACCCGAATGGTTTATTCCATCTAAAAATATCTTGGAGAAGAGAATGCTGGTTCCAAGTATATGGGTTACACCTATACTTATAATATTTGTAATAAACATTATGTCAACATTACTAGGTTTACTCTATACGATAACATTATATAAAAATTTTATAGAGGAGGAGAGACTGGTATTTCCAAATTTAGCTGCTTCTGCAACAATGATGGACGCATTATTTACTGGAGGAGAGGAGGTAAAAATAGTTTTTCTAAGTATTTTAACTGGATTTACAATATCCTTAGTCCAGCAAATCCTTCTTCTATTTAAAATAAATATATATTACTTTGATTTAACCCCATTTCTTCCTAAAGGAATAGTATTTGCATTTTCATTAAGCATAGGTTTCATGGCCGTTGGATACATAATTTCAGCATCGACTTCTCTAAGCACACTTCTATCTGGTTTAATGACATATTTTATTATAAGTCCATATTCAATTTCTAAGGGAATTATTCCATATAGTAAAGATATACAATCACTATACAGCTCGTTAGTATTTAAGGTAACTCTCTCACCAGCTATGGGTATATTAATACTGGGTGGAATAGGTTTATCCATTTTTGGACTCATTATGAGGGGTAAAAAGAAACATGGTTATAAATACGGATATATAGATTTATACTATATTCTTTGGCGTAGGATGATTGGGAATAAAAAAGTGTTTATTACAATGTTTTTATTAACAATATTACTCGGAATATCAGTATACATACTTAATCCTCTTGCACCATTATATCCATTCTATAGCCTAATATTTTTCATATACTCTGTGTTTATAGGCTCATTTTTAGAACTCGTATTGCTAGTTAGAATGATTGGAGAGAGTGGAATGGGTATGGGCATATTTAGTATAGTTTTATATGATATTCCAATATTTCTAACCGGATATAGAGCCTATTCTGGATATATGACTGGAAGCATGTTTATACCTTCCTCCTGGACAGCACCAAGCATAATCGGATTAATGAAATATAATGATAAATTCGATATATCTTTAAAAGAAATAGTTGGTGGAAAAATAGTGGGATGGATAGTTTCATTTATAGTGAGCAGCATCACAACACTATTATTATGGAGATATAGAGGTTTTGGAACTATATCGATGCCTGCAGTAGGATTGCTTCAACAGGCAGTATATATAAATATGTTAGCCAAAGGGAATATCTCTGGTACAATAGATCCATTTACATTTATAGTTGGAGGAGTTGTTGGATCAATTTTAGAGGTAGCTACACCATTATCAATGATAGGGATAGCACTGGGAATGCTTATACCACCTCAATATGTAATAACTCTCGGTGTAGGTGGGATTATAAGATTTCTAACAGATAGAAAAATGGGCAAAGAATATTTCAAGAAAAGGGGTATGCTTATAGCTACAGGTCTACTTACAAGTTCACTATTGGTTGAGATAATTTCTATAATAATAAGATCGGTTCAAAATGTATAGTTATTAATAAACGATACAACATTTTTTTCTCAACCCATCTAATATTAAAGTTAAATTGTTCAATATCTCTCTACCAATAAGTCTCCTTCCATACCCTAAATATGGTGTCTCAACGTAGGTTTCAAACTTTATATTATCTATAACCACTATAGCTTTTGCAATTCTCATTATAATGGAGCCGGCTAAAGTAGAGTAAGTTCTCCAAAAATCTCTGGGTAATTCACCTATCATAAAGAATCTATAATCCTCGTTTCTCAACATAAGTGAGCCTTCAAAACCGGTATCTATGGGAACCTCCATCTCCTCCGGAAACTCCATTCCCAGTATATTATATAGTTTTAATTTAAGAACTGGATAGCTTGTAGCTTCATTCTCCATATATTTTAAACATTTTTTAGCCCTATAGATCCTCCCCACCATTCCAACCTCCTCCTAATTTTAGTATCTTCACCCACTTTAAAGACTATTGCATGGCTTGGTACACATTTAAGAGATTTTATAGCGTTTCCTACCTCCTTAAGTGTATCAAATGCACCTAAAAATCTACCATTAGCAATAACCACATATTTATTCATATATTTATTAAGCCTATCCTTTATTCTTAAATACTCTCTATTATTTATATCCACGTCTGTCTCCACTACACGATTCTTAAGCCACAGATCTATAGCTTCCTCAAATGCCTGAGATAACGTTAATCCTCTTCTAATAGCTTCGGCTTTAAATTCTCTTAACTTTCGTTCATCAACCTTTTTAATTACCAATGTCACCTATTTTCACCTATATAATATAGGTGAAATAGGTTACTTAAATAATTAATGTTACCTACATAGTAATTGACTATTTATACCAGTAAAATTAAGGGACTATTTAGTATAAAATTTAGAAAAATTTAAATAAAAGATTATAGGAAATAAAATTGAGTTGAGCTATGTGTTAAATAAAGTTTTGATTTTTATATTAATATTTAACTGTTTTTTCAACTTAAGTGATGGGAATCAGATAAAATATGTTGTTTCATTAAATTTTTCTATTGAGAGATGGAGTATAGATATATCTAATCCGGTTGAGATAAGGGTGGGGGTTTCTATAAAGGCTTATGAGGAAAATGTTACTGGATGTCCTGTACTTAAATTTAAAGGTAATGCTGAAATAACCATTGAAGTTACAAATGACCTAGGGAAAATAGATAGAAAAACCATAAAATATAGAGGAGGTATTGTCACATTAACAAAAATATTATTAAGTGGTAATAGTGGGGTAATAAGAATTATAAAGGTTAATTCTTCTCCCAAGGTGCATATGATTTTAGAAAACCTAACGTATTATAGGATAGAAAATAACTTGATAGTAATGTTTTCAACAGATTATCATCAAAGATATTTGAATAAAATTTTTGGAATAATAGGTATAATTAAATATGGATATAATGAAATGATGGAAATTGTAGGATATAAGACTCCACTACTGGTTAAAATAACTACTATACGTCAATGTTGTAGGGGTGGTGGAAATATAGCAACAATACCTGTTCAGATATCAAACGATTTACTAAATTTCAATGATAATGATGTTGTCTCTGAATGGGGTACAATTTTTCATGAAATAACTCATGCCATATTAAATAGTAATGATGATGTTTTTAGAATAAGCTTCTGGTGGGGAGGGGATATTAAATATAATATGTGGTTTTGCGAAGGTCTTGCCGACTACATTGGAAGACTTTACATTCCACGCCTATTTTTAAATAAGTCAAATGTTTATCAAAAAGAATATAGTCATAGTCTTCATAGATATAATTATATTTTCAATCTCATATTAGAGAATAAAGGTACGATAGTTAATAATAAATATAGAAAAACATCTGATGCTGGGAAAAATCTACAAATAGCCTGGCATCCAGAGATGGAGGGAGCAGGATTACTACTCTACTTAGAGAAATTTAAAAGAAACTATATTTTCGATTTATACCATATCATTAAATTATTTAAAGAAGAGTTGATGAGAAGGGGGTTTAGATTTCAACCTGGATATGCCTTTCTGACGGAATATGGATGGAAAGCTGTATGGGGTCAAAGAGATTTCGATCCCTATGTAAGAGACACCATTCTAATAAAATTTTTAAGCAAAGCTGTGGGCAGAGATCTTGTAGAATTTTTTAGAAAAAACTTGTCCTATACAGTTTATGATGACTTGTCTGTAAAAAATAAGCTTCCTTCTCCCATCTATAATGCATATATTAAAACATTAAATAAATTCAAGCCACGTAATCCCTCAACTTATTGCTTTTACATAAACATTTCTTCAAAATATTCATCGGCGACGGAGCCTGGATGGTATCCGAAAAATCATTATATTAATGTAAGTATAAGGGACGTAACAATCTATATGGATCATATAGTTATTGTATTTAAAGGATGGTATGATTTAGATACTAAAAAGATTATATCCACTTCTAAGCAAATATTGCTAAAAGTTAATAAAAATATTTCTCTAGTAGTCAGATGGAAAGTAAAAATAAATGAAATATATATTAATGTTTCATCAGACTATTCTCAGGCAAGTGGATCGGGTTGGTATCTGATTAATAGTTTAGTAAAAATCAGCATTAAAGATACTATTATAGAATATAATAACTATACAAGAATGATTTTTAGAGGATGGCTAGATGAAAGTGGAAAAATAGTTGAAAAAGATAGCGTGTTCACTATTAAAGCAGATAAATCATATAGTTTTAAAGCACTATGGATAAAGGAATATTACATTAATGTTTCATCAGATTATTCTCAGACTAATGGGTCAGGCTGGTATCCAGATGGATCTATAGTTAATATAAGTATATCTGAAACACGAATTGGAGAACTATTTTATAATATTATATTTTTAGGTTGGAGTGATGAAACAAACACGATAATCGCTACAACGCAAAACTATAGTTTCATGGTAAATAAACCTAAAAAAATAGTTGCGGTGTGGAGAAGGGGAATAAATATGATAATACCCCTATCTATTATCATCATTATTATACTGATAATATTGATCATTGTATTATTATTAAAACGAAAGAAGAAAACCCTACCACCTCCTCCGCCTCCAATATAATTATTCTTTATAATGAAAGACGAATGTTAAAGATGTTTAAAGTTAAGGTAAGGAATAAAAATCAGATACCCCAGAAGTCTTCATCTACTCAGTTGGCATAACTTTCTTCATCAAATTTATATACAAATGCTTGCATATAAACTTTAACATGGTTTGAACGGCTTATATAAGAATAATTTTAGCATAATTTATTAATCTTTTAGCCTCAATATCATTATACTTATTATTAATAACAATATTACTGTAAATATGAAGGGATATCTTGGGTTTGTATCATATAAATATCCTCCTATAACATTTCCGGGTGTTCTAGCCACATTATTGAGGAAGCCCCATACGCCCAGCGTTAGGGGTACAAATTTTTGAGAAAATTTTTCAGCTTTTTCAGAAATATATGCAGATATGATTGGCGACCACATTATCCATACAAATGCTTGTAGTATCCATATGAAAAATATTTGGAAAACATTTGTAGCCATTATGAAAAATAGTAGTGAAAATATTCCAAGAACTTCCGATATAAATAAAAATATAACTCTCTTTCTAAGCCTATCAGAGATGTGGCCAATATAGGTTAATCCAAATATGGCAATTATATTTTCTATTAAATTTAGGATCGCTAGTTCGAAGGGTTTTACACTCAATTCCTTGGCTAAATATATTTGAAAAAAGTTTCCAGATATACTCCATGCAAAACCATCTATCATGCTTATAAAAAATATTTCTTTTAAATCTTTATATGCAATTATTTTTGGTATCATTTTTATCTGGAAAATTATTCCTAAAGATTTTTCTTTTCTCTCTATTATCTCATATTTTCTTACTAAAATTATTAATGGAATTATTGCTATTAAGGAAATTAGAATTGAAATGGAGAATAATTGTTGAAAGTTGTAGTCTAATTTTTCATATAAATAGCTTCCAATGAAGGGTGAAATGGATGAGAAAACAATTGTCAGAGAAGATATAAATCCCAATGTAAAAGCTCTATTCTTCGATTCAACATACTTTGTTACAACAGCTGTTCTAGCGGTGCTGATCATCGCATATCGCATATCCATAAATATTCTGGCAAACATAAACATTATTAATGGATATAGAAAAATTGAAGCTATATAGAAAAATCTAGATAAAATCAATAATATATAGCTAATGCAATAGGATTTAAAATAACCTATCCTAGGAAAAAGTGTTGAAAATGGGATTCTTAGAAAAATATTTATTATAGAAGATAAAGTATTTATTAAACCATAAGTAGTCATATCTATTTTAAGAGATAATACGTAATATGGATATATGGATGAGGTAAAAGCTATACTAAAAGTAAGTATAGAGAGAGTGGCAATGAAGTATATGATCGGCTTGTTTAAATACAGATTTCTATGCATGTTATTAATTAGATATACATTATCTATATAAAGCTATAGAGAATTATTCATGTGATGATTTAACATGCTGTTAAAAATAGATAATATAGCAAAAGAAAATTTAGACGATGTAATAAATCTATGTATTCCAATACAATATCGCGAGAAAAAATGTTTTAAAGAAGGTATTAGGGTTAAGAGGAAATGGGGTTTATCCATGCTTGAAAAATACGATAGTTTTGGTAAAATAGCTTATATTAATGGGAAACCTGTTGGAATAGTTCAATATGAACCACTTCTAAAGGAGAGAGTTATAGAGATTAGATGTATATTTGTTCCAGAAGAAAAATATAGGAGAAGGGGTATAGGAAGAGCAATGCTTTTAAATCTCATTGATGAAATGAGAAAACCTAAAATATATTTTCAGAATAATAAACCATATGCTTTAGTGACATATGCCTTCCAAACCTCTGCAGGATATCCTCAGCATCTCTTTTACTCAAAAATGGGGTTTAAAAGAGTAGTAAAGGACGATCCATACCTACTCTATTATCCTCTTAAAGAAGGCTATGTATATAGGAAAACTAAGGAAAAATATATTCCTCAAAAAGAAGATAGGGGAAAGGCACTAATATTCTATGATCCTTTCTGTCCCTGGTGTATGTTTTTTGTAGATAAAATGAGGGAAGCATTGAGAGAAATAGTTCCAAATATAGCTATAAGAATTATAAATGAATTTGAAGAGAAAGAGGAAGTGGAGAAGAGAGGTACAATATATAACTGTATCATAAATGGAAAACCGATAAAAACATTTGTATGGGATAAAGAAAAATTTAGAGAAGAGGTGTTAAACGCATTAAGGAATGATTATTAAGTTATCTATATGAACCATCCATATTAGGTTTATATTATAATTAAAAATCGAGGAGCTATTTCCTCTTAAACATTTCATCAAAACTATATAGAATTAAATCAGTGTGGAAACTTTTACGGGTTCATTTATTTCAGCAGACTTTAACACAGCCTCTAAAGTTGCTTGAAGCCATATCATTTGTTCAGCAGTTGTAATAGGCTCTACATCATGAATAATGGTATCTATAAAATGTTTTACTGCATCTAAATATGGATCGTTCTCAGAGTAGTTTATCTTCTTATCAACCAATACATCATCTTCTTCTGTATAAAGTACCATATTCTCATAGTCCAGTCCACCCCTTTCGCCTAAAATTATTGTATAGAAATGGGTTTTCATATGGGAGGCCCAACACGCTTCAAGATAAATTGTAGTCCCACTTTTCATCTTAATATATGCTGAAGCAAAATCCTCTACATCGAATGGACCACCGGGCACGGGTTTACCCCATCCACCCTTACCCTTACCTTTCGGACCAAATTTAGCGTATGTTGATCCAATTACATAATCACTCTTAAAATCGTCCATAAGCCAGAATGTTAGGTCTAATGCATGTACGCCTATATCATATAATGGTCCTGCTCCTGCCTCAGATTTAGTTGTAAACCAGCTTCCATATCCGGGTATACCTGAACGTCTAATATATCCACATTTAGCATAGTAAATTGGTCCAAGGTCACCTAACTTAATAAGCTTTTTGGCGGTCCTAGTTTTATTCATAAATCTACGCGTTAATTCTATCAACAATTTTTTACCCATCTTCTTACTTGTATCAAACATTTCTTTAACTTCTCTTGTAGATATCGCTGGAGGTTTTTCACATAATACATGTTTATTCATTTTTAATGAATCTATTGTTACGATTGAATGAAGTCTGTTGGGAAGACATATTGATACGGCATCAATATCATTTCTAGATAATAGATCGTGGTAATCTTTATAGAGGTTTTCTATACCATACTGATTTCTAGCTATCTTTAATTCATTTTCATCTATATCGCATACCGCTATAACTTCGGCTTCTGGAACTCTGTTATATGCTTTTAAATGATACTTACCTATACTTCCAAACCCGATTATACCTATACCTACTTTTCTCACAATATCACCAATAATAAATTTATACAAGTAAGATATAATATCTTTATTGTATAATAGGTGAATTTCTTGACTAAAAGACTTTCAATAATAGATACTGAGAGATGTATTGGATGCCAGCTATGTATGTTTGCATGTACAAGAAGATTTGGAGACGCTGGGCTTGATAAAAGTGCTATAAGGGTTAGAAGTGTAGGTGGAATTGAGAGAGGTTTTACAGTCATCGTATGTAGAGCATGCGAAGACCCTCCATGTGCAAGGGTATGTCCTACAGGTGCATTAATACCTAGAAAGGGTGGTGGAGTAATACTTAATAGTAGTAAATGTATTGGATGTCAATTATGTGTAGATGCATGTATAATTGGAGCAATATTTTGGGATGATGATACAAATAAACCAATAGTATGTACTCAATGCGGATATTGTGTAGATTTCTGCAAATATGGTGTATTAGAAATGGAGGAGAGGTGATTATATGGGTAAAGATCCCATCTCAAACATATTATATATAGATTTAAATAGAAAGAGATTCTGGGTTGAAGATAGAAGTGAGCTATTTGAAAAATATATTGGTGGAACGGGGGTAGCTATAAAGCTTTTAGAAGAAGAGGTTCCTAAAAATGCAGATCCACTTGGCCCTGAAAATGTAATTATATTTACTGTAGGACCGTTTAATGGAGTATATCCGATGGCATCGAAAACTGTTGCAATGTTTAAAAGTCCATTAACTGGCAATCTTGGTGAAAGTCATGCAGGTGGTAGAAGTAGTATAGCTATAAGACTGGCTGGATATGGAGGAATAGTTATTCGTGGAGTAAGCGATATACCAGTATATATTGCAATACATGAAAAGAAAGTCTATTTCCGTAATGCATCAACTCTATGGGGTATGAGGAGTAGCTTTACTGTGGGTAGAATTATTAGAGAAAATGAACCAGGTGCTGGTGTTAGAACTATAATGCGTATAGGTAGGGCTGGAGAAAAACTTGTTAGATATGCATGTGTCGTAACTGAAACATATAGACATTTCGGTAGACTTGGATTGGGAGCAGTATTTGGAAGTAAAAAATTGAAGGCAATATTAATATCTGGTAGAAGACACATACCTATTAAAGATAAGCCTCTATATAGGAAGATCTATGGAGAAATATTTGATGAAGCTGTAAATACACCTCTAATGAAAAAATATCATGAGATAGGTACGCCTGTAAATGTTCTTAGACTGAATAAGATAAAGGGTTTACCTACAAAAAATCTTCTGCAAAATTATTTTGAGCAAGCCGAAAAAATTTCTGGAGAATATTTTGCCGAAAAATTTCTTGGCAGGAGGGTTGCATGTTCACATTGTCCAGTTGGATGTATACATTTAGCTGCACTAAAAATACCATATGAAGATGTACCATACTTTGAGAAAACTATTTTTATCTCCTATGATTATGAACCAATATATGCTGTTGGATCGATGCTTGGAATAGGGGATCCGGAAGGTGTATTAAAGATTATACATGAAGTTGATACCTATGGATTGGATGCTATGAGTACTGGAGTAGTATTGGCTTGGCTCACAGAGGCCTTTCAAAGAAATCTAATTTCTATAGAAGATACAAATGGACTTAAATTTAAGTGGGGGGATTATGAAACATATATCGAGGCCGTAAGAAACATAGTATATCAACCAACAGAATTGTATAAAGCTGTTGCAAATGGAGTGGAATATGCATCTAAAATATATGGTGGAGAAGAATTTGCGATGGCTTTTGGTGGAAACGAGATGCCCGGATATCATACTGGACCCCTATCACATTTTAGTTACCTCGTGGGTTCAAGACATAGTCATCTAGATATGGCTGGATACTCATTGGATCAAAAATTGCTTGGAAAAACTATTGTATTGGAGGAGGCTGTGGAAAAACTTTTAAGGGAGGAGGAGTGGAGGCAGGTTTTAACAAGTTTGGTTATATGCCTATTTGCTAGAGGAATATATCGACCGGAAATGGTTTCAAATGCGTTTAAACCACTTGGAATAGAATTTTCAGTCGACGATCTGATGGAAATCGGCAAAATTATTCATAGGGAGAAGTATAAGTTTAAGATTAGAGAGGGATTTGATTTAGATAAAGTTAGGATTCCGGAGAGAATATTTCAGACACCTACGCCGCATGGATATATAGATAAAAAAAGTTTTCTCAGAATGATAGAGATATTTAAGACAAAAATAAAGTATAATGAACTTAAAATGAAAATATAAAATAATAGTTTACTACACCTAGCGATAATATACTGATGATATTTACGGGTAAGATAGGTGTAGGAGTTATAGGTTTGGGTGGGGTAGCCGAGATAGGGCATCTTCCATGGTATAAGTTTAATCAAAATGTTGAGATAAAGGCTATAGTAGATATAAATTTAGCTAAAGCTAAGAGAATTGCTGGAAAATATGGTGTAAAAAATATTATACGGATTATTTGAAGCTATTAGAGGATAAGGATGTAGAGGAAAGAAAGGTTTCCCTATCATTAGAAAAATATAGAATTAATCCAGATATTTTTCAAAGGTTTCCTAGATTTCAGTAAAATTAAGGTCATACTGCTAGCTGTCTTAGAAAATATTCTATATTTCTTTCATCTATATCAACTATTTTAACCACTTTTTCTCTTGCTTTAAATCCTCTTATTATAACAATGTTTTGAGAAGATATTTTAAGAGCTTTAGATAGTTTTTTAATAAGTTCTTCATTTACTCTACCTTTTGATGGGCTTTTACTAGTATAGAACGTTAATATATTCTCCTCAATTTTAAATCCATTAAAACTACTTCTAGGCTTAACATAAATATTTAATATAAAACATTTTTCACCACATTTACTATACATATAAACCCACTATCTGTCGAGATATTTTCTAAAATCTACTAATTTTAAGATGAGTATAGATATTATACATATCGTAATAAATGGTGTTTCAGCTAAATATACATTATATATTGTAGGATTTAATAAAAGAGGATTTAACAAAGGTATTATGCCATCTACAATAGACTTATAAATTATAGATAGAATTAGATATTTTATTCCATACTTTATTGCAAGAAATACTAGAATTGCCGCAAACACATGTATAACTATCGTCACCGCACGTTCGATAATCGGTGCAAATATATTTAATGTGGATTGATTTAACTGTCTCTCAATAATCATTCTTTGCTTAATCGGAATTTGCTCCAACGTACTTGGCATAAATATGAATAAAAGTATATTAGATATATTTGAGATTCCAAGCATTATAGCCTCTATTCCACCGAATCCCAAGCCAAAGCTAATTGCATCATTATATCTAAATTTTCTATGCATCTTTAATATAAATATATATGATAGTCCGGATTCTAGAATTCCTGTCCTTAATCCAAAGTATATACATTCGCTGATCAATATATATTTTGGATCTATTAGTGATAAAAATGACTTGGTGATCGTTATATCCATTAAAGTCTTAATAGCTATAGCTATAATCCATGTAATTAACCCCATGGCTAGGAAAATAGATTTACCCTTTCCTCTAGAATAATAAAATGCATATATGCCTACAAATAGCATTCCAATTCCTCCGAATATAAGCCAGGAATTAACCATCAACCCCACCCCAACATATATAGGTTAAAAATAATCCAATAAACAAGCATTATGTTTAGGAATATATATAAAAGTATAAATATATACGATAATTTATCCATAAACCTCTTCTTTCTCTCAAAATTGTATGGCGTATATAGTATCATTGGCTTAATTTTAGAAATATATCCAAGGAATAAATATATTATAAACTCGAGATTTCCTCCAACAATAATATAGAGTATGGCGACATTTTTTTCCAAATATAGGTCTGGATTACCTTTAATCGAGAAGTGGAATGCAACTATATTAGGTAAAATAGGATAACTATAAATCAATATCGAATTAAATAACATTACAAGTAGGATCATCATGAAAATATGCGTCTTTCTAGGAAAATCTATTTCAATAGGCTTTATAACATTTTTTTCGGGAACAGGTTTACTTAAACTTTCAATTTCAGCAATCTTCTCCGAATATCTAATAGAAACATATAGGGCAATCAATGTAGAGATATCTAAAACTACTACAAATAATAGTATGTTTTGAACGGTGTTATCTAAAAATATTGATAATATCATCAATAATATACCTTCAATTGAAAAGATTTTTGCGGCAAAAACATTTGTTTTAATCCATGCATTTTTACTAATATAGCTATATCCAATTCTTAATCCAAAGCTAGGATTCATACCTTTTCGAGGAGCATAAATATAGGAGATGATTCCAGCACAAATTAATACAAGAGATAAGATAATTCCAATTAATATCATTTAACCACCTCCCATCAAATTATCTTTAATATCATTTATGAGAGAAACCATTTCATTCCAAATATCAAGCATTTGATCCAAAACTTTATCACCCTTTTCAGAAATACTATAATATTTTCTGGGGGAACCATTAGATATACTCCAAAAAGATTTAACTAAACCATTTTTCTCCAATTTTTTAAGAACCGGATAAAGTGTACCCACCTTAAACTTAATTCTCCCATTACTTAGCTCCTCAACAGTCTTAATTATACGATACCCATAGATAGGCTTATCGCTTCTAGAAATAATTAATAGAGTTAGAATAGTATATGCGATACTCTGCATCTCCTTTTTGAACTCTTTAATCTCCCCCTTCATACTCTCGTGTAGAAATATATCGAACTTCTATATATTTTTTACTTCAATATTTTATAACTATCATATTGAATAAGGGTTAATAATAGGAATTCCTTTTCGGGCAGCTTGGGATAAAAGTTGTTTATCAAAGCTTAGTAGAGGAACATTCAATCTTTTTGCAAGTGAAAGTATTATCTTATCATTATATCTTGCTAACGATATATTTTCCCTCGATATATTTTCTAGAGACCATAAAATATCTCTTTTTTCAACTAATACTATCTCTATTTTTCTATGAGAGAGAAGTGATTTAACATATGATAGTGTAGCATTTCTATCTAATAACTCCATTAATGTCCAAATAATCTCATGTAAAGTAATGGTTGATATAATCCATTTAGATAAACTATCTAAGATTTCTCTGGATTTTAGATGATATTCGGAATCTTCTATCGCATTATACACATATACATTTGAATCAATGAGGGCTGACAACCTAGTCACCGATTAGACTTCGTCTCATACCCTTTAATAATGCTTCTCTTATCTCTCTTTCTCCAATCTTCCTTCCAATCTTAAAAGATGGAAGTCTATCCCCAACTTTCTCTAAAATAATTTTATTTCCAACAACGTTTACCGAAAGAATATCTCCAATATTTATTCCAATAAGTTTTCTAACATCGGCTGGAATAGTGATCTGAAAACTTCTAGAAACTTTCACGCGTCTCATAATAAAGTAGATAAAATACTAATATATAAAAATTTCTACTTTAAATCATTATCAAATATAATTTTATTTTTGATCTCATCTAAACTATATCCTTTATGTATTTAATAGCCCAGCTTTTCTTAATCTAAACAGAGTCATGCTATATGGATCTATAACCTCTTCCTCAAGGTTTTCTTTAAGCCTTCTATCTATCTCCTCCAGTTTTCTCAAAATTATTTTTCTTTCATCTTTAGACATTATTCTCCTATCAGTCATTGCTGCTGCATGACAGCTTACACTCATATCCAGCAGAAATTTTAATGCTTTAAATGGAAGCTCATAGAATTTTCCTATACCTCCAGTTCTCCATGTAAATCCTTCAGGAGTACCAGCCTTAATAGATACTCTTACATGTATTTTAGAATATTTGGATAAATCTCTTGCATAGCTTTTATCATACCCTATTAGGATACCGTTTGTCTCAAGTATAAATAATTTAAACTGAGTTGATGACTCTATTAGATCTAAAAGTTTTAGAAGATGTTTTCTACCAATAGTTGGTTCGCATCCAGATATTCTAGCCTTCCAAATATCTTTAATATAAATATTTCTCCATCTAAGACCATTTTTAGCTTCAACTACAAGTTTTTCATAAACTTCTCTACTAGAATAAAACTTACCATATTTTTCTGGAAAATCTCTTGAAGGACTAGACCAGCAGTAAAAACATCTTAGACAGCATCCTACAGCATATCCTGTAGCAATTCCACGATAGACCGGAACACAGTAGAATGCAGTATATTTACGCATATCATTTTTTACAACAATCTTTTCAGTCATTTCTGCAACTTTAATCGGATTAAATGGCTTAAATCCTGGAACAATATATCTCGGATAATTCTTCATAATCCTCATATTACTTTATCTAAATTTTCCCTTATAAGGAATCTGCAAGCATTGTTGAAATATAAATAAAGCTAATGAATTATATATAATTGATAACTTAGTTTATATAAGGTGTCTAGCATGATATCTGTCCATGTTGATCCGAGAATAGAACTTCTAACAGCTGTTCAACTTTTTACTAGTTGGAGAAAACATGGAATCTGGAGGAAGAGTTATCCATATATGAGAGATATGATTAGATTTTTTGAGAGGTACCGTGCTCATCGAGCAATCAGATTGTTTGAAAAGCTTCTTAAAATAGGTTTTAATTATGATGCACCTGTTGGCCTCATGATGCATCTCTCAAATCCGCCCGAGCTGAAAATCATTGTACCTCTCTCAGAATATCTTATTAAAAGAGCGCACGGTGTTCAACTTCTACAAGAATTTATTGAAGCTTTACGCAATTTTTCAATAAAGTCAAATTTCATTAAATTTTGGGAGGAACACTTAAGTTTTTATAGAATTATCGAGGAAATGGCTTTATCAAAATTAAGATTAAAGTCTGTAGTTAGATCTCTAGAGGAATACTTTGGTGTAAGACAGCATGGATATCATGTTATCTTAGCTCCGCTTTTCTACGGAAGCTATGGTTACCGGATAAAAGTCAATAGTTTATTCGATATTTATGCGATTCTAGGTCCTAGGGAGATTAAGGAGGATCTCCCAGTTTTCGGCGCAGCGTTATTTCATGAATTTGCTCATAGCTTTGTAAACCCTCTTACTGAGAAGTTCTCCAATCAATTTAAAAATGGAGATATTCTCTTTAAACCTATAGCAAATAGAATGATGGCTTTAGCCTACGGAAATTGGGAAACCATTGTAAATGAACATGTTATACGTGCGATAGATATAAGAGTTAATACACAGGGGAAAGCTGAAGGGATTCTTAATACTGAGGAGAGGAGAGGATTTATATACATAAGGCCGATATACAATCTACTGGAAAAATATGAGAAGCAGAGAGATAGATATCAAACATTTAGAGATTTTTATCCAAATATAGTAGAACTATTTAATGCTATATCCGATGTATTGGAAGCGTTAGAGAAGCTAAAGCCTAAGGGTCTATTTAAAGGTCCAATAAACAGCGTATTTGAATACAAGGAATATTTGGATAAATTGCTAATAGTAGAGCCTTCAAGGATTAGGGATAATACTTTGAAGAAGAAGGTTAGCGAGTATCTAGATATCATACAGAATTTCTTAAGAGAAAGATTTAAAATAGAGGTGCCTAAAGTATCTGATATAGAAGCATTAAAAATGGACTTGAAAGAAAGAGTGTTCTTAATCTATGGGACTCCGAATTCAAATATGGTCTTAGAGAAATTGATGAAAGAATTTCCATTTACTGTAACGAAGAATGGAATAAAGCTTGGTGAAAAATTTTATGCCGGTGAGGATCTTAGATTTATAACTGTCTATATTAATCCGATGAATAAAACATTACCTATTTTAATCTATACAGCGACTCGAGATGAAGGTATTTTAGGTATAAACTCTCTTTTCCATGGACCAACAGACTATATACTATATAGAGGAAGAGATAGGGTGGTTGAAGGATATTATAAGAAAAAAGATGGTGTATGGAAGTTTTAACCTATATTATGTTTTCTTATGGAAGAGAATGATATGTATGGTTTTCTCCATATTTCATATATTTATTTTACACTTTTATAAAGGGTTTCTGGCATTGAAAATATTAGTGGAAGTCTTATGAACATGTCTACTAATACCGCTGTGATGAATGGAGTTTCTGGTGAAAAATAATAGTATAGATATCCTCCTATGAATGATGCTGGAGACCTGGCTATAAGCTTTATTAGGTTCTTTATACCCTCCCATCTACCTCTAAAATTTCTGGATACGAGCTCCATGGTTATCGTCTGAAAGACTGGTGATGATGCAAAAAATATTCCTCTAAAAAATCCATACAATATTAGATATTGAGGTGAGGGTGCAAACAAAAATATCATAACAGATATGTAGAAAAATATTCTGAAGAATGCTAGAGTCTTTACTCTACCATATTTGTCTCCAAGTTTACCAATTATTGGTGAGAAAAGTATAGATGCGATATTTAATGCAGTTCCAGTATATCCAATAATAAATTCATCTGCATGTTTTATCTCAACCATATATATTGTTGTAAAGGGCATTGAGAGGTCGAAGACATATCCACCTAAAGTTTCAACTAAAATCCACTTTTGAAGCCATTTTTTCTCTTTAACTATTCTGAATGCATCTAAAACAGTATATTTTATAGATTCCCCAGAACTATATGTTTCTGAAAGAAACAATATGATAACTACAGTTGTAAAAACAAGTCCTATCAAACCAATATAAAAGAGGGGTCTAATTCCTTGAGTGGATATTCCTCCACACATATTTATAATGTACGCTGCAATCAATGGTGAAAATATCGATGCAGTAATGGATAGAGAGGATATTAGTCCAAAACCAAATGCTCTAGATTCTCTAGATGTTGATTCAGCTATCAAGATATTTTCAACGCTTTTTAATCCAAAGAAACTTGTTATCGATAATGCTAATCCAAGTAAACAGAAAGTCCAGTTAAATGCAAATGCAAAAAATACTATTGAAAGAATTTCCAGAAGCAATCCTATAATATACGCTTTCTTTCTACCAAAAATATCTGAGAAAAAACCTAAGCTAGAGGATATAAATGAGGATAAAAGGCTTGCAATACTTCTAAATAATCCTAAATAGGCTACATTTATACCTAGCATTACAATATATAGATAAATGTATTGTGAATATAGGTTATTAAAGAAACCCGATAATGAGCGCCTAAAGACAAGCATTTTATAATTATTTTTCATCAATATACACCTCAGCTATAGTTGAGAGATGTCCTTAATATGTCTAATTAATCCAGGCAAGCCTAGCTTTAAATACAATTTTTCTGTCCATAGATAGGTTTCGGGATAGGGGCCTAGAAAAACTATCTGTGTAGGCCATAATAGTCCAGCGATATACGGGAGATCTGTGTATCTTAGACAATTAAGCATTTCGATACATGGTCCAGTTCCATCAGGATTTGATGGAAGATTTTGTGTAGGTGGAGGATTATGAAGTATAAGTGTAGATAGTTTTTTCCACAACAATGCTGTATAGAGAGCTATTACACTCATTTCTCCACTACCCATTAATCCGATATTGCTAGTATCTATCCAATTCAGTTTAGATATTGCTTCAAGAGCTCTAATGGCATCATATACCCTCATGCTTGCAATAGTTCTTCCAGTAAGCATAGAGACTCGTCTAAGATACCATTGTAATTCGTTTCCCCAAGAAGTTTCTCCAATACCTCTAACCTCAATATATGCTCTAGCAAACATTTTATCAAGATTTTTTAAAGGACTACTATTACGTCTAAAAGTTTCTCCAGGATTTAGCAGAGCTAAAACTATGGGTGTAGGGGTCTTAGCATTCCTATGTCTTGTAACGTGGATGTGAAGTCGCCATCCATCTTCAGGAGTAAATCCTATAAGGTATCCTAGCCATTCACCAGCCTCTTGCTCCAATTCGATTCTCATATTAAGGTTACATGGTTCCTTCGGAAATGCGTTAAAGGTTTTCTCATACAATGTTTCTATAAGCTTCCTCCTATATTCTATAAGCTTCTCCCTGGAATCTATATTTGGTGGAGATGCTTTCTTTATAAACCATTTATGCACAGTTGTTGTACGTTCATCACTTGGAATACCATTTATAAAAACCTTTAAAGAATCTATAGATTCCCTATACTCTAAATCTATATCTTTAACTTCATTTAAAGGTATATCGATATTTCTTAAATACTTTAAAAACCATGAGAAAACAGCTTTACGAGATAATTCGTGGTATGAATGTGGCCCCGGGGTCTCTATAAGCCTAATATTGTCAGAAGCATCTAAAATATCGTAAAGTTTCTTAAGCTTACCATAGATTTTTCTAACAGAATTTATATCAAATATCCAATCCCTTTTAGCTGATGCAATTAATAACGGTCTTGGGGCTATGAGTGCACCTACATCGGTTAAATCCCACATATAATTATTTGTCCAAAACATACAGTCGCAGTGACCGTTTATCGTAAATTTACACACATATGATTCAATTGTAGCTGTACCACATACAGGTGCACATGCCTTAACCCTATCATCTACGGCTGAAACATACCATGTCATTGCTCCTCCACCAGATATACCTGTAACACCTATTCTATTACCATCAACTTCGGGTCTAGATTGAAGTAAATCTATTGCTCTAATAGCATTCCAAACCTCTACTCCCGCAGGAGTATATCCAAGACTATACCAATTAAACAAACCATATCTATATGTTCCATGATGATATCCAGGTATTTCACCCCATTGTATCGTCTCGATAAGAAGTGTAACAAATCCTAATTCGGCAAACCTTTGTGGATGGGCTTGATAATGATATTTCTGGTTACGGGCATGTCCACATAAATATAGTATTGCAGGCATAGGTTTACTAAAATCTTTAGGAATATAGAGATTTCCCGCTACATATAGTTTTGGGAGACTTTCAAAATATAGTTTCTCTACAACATATCTTTCTCTATCTAATACGCCTGTAATGGTAACGTTAAGCGAAGGCCTATCTTTCATATCGATATATTCTGTAATACCAAGCATATCTATAAATTGTCTCCATCTTTTAGGTCTCTCCCCCATCCACTTATATTTATTATCAATATTGTTTAAAGAGAGATTGGTTATAGATCTAGCTTCTTTACAAAGATACTCATAGATATTCAATATATACACCAAATATACTTTTAACTAAAGCCATTATTTAAATAAAGTCATTAAAGAATGGTCTATTTAACCTAAATTTTTAATCGTTTTCTCTAAAAATTCTCTTCCCTCTATAAGGGACTCGACTACATTTTTACCTGTCTCATCTTCAAGTACAAGCCAACCATTATATCCTTGATTCTTTAGTTCTTTAAGATAATCTTTCCATGGTACTAAACCTTTACCAACCGTAGCTTTCTTAGTTTTAGGATTATAATCT
>Ga0190363_1000283_pt1 | contig 29300 bp, 22 predicted proteins | sample 48721867_MG_FD_161272 | JGI IMG/M metagenome (GOLD analysis project Ga0190363, IMG submission 161272) | Hydrothermal vent microbial mat bacterial communities from Southern Trench, Guaymas Basin, Mexico - 4872-18-6-7_MG | ecosystem: Environmental > Aquatic > Marine > Hydrothermal vents >... | reverse complement strand
TTCCCTATAATAACATGTTTTGGGTCAAGCCATACTACATTACCTCCTTCAAATAGACCGTTACCATTAATTGTATATAGAATTGGTACCCCCAATTTAGCTAATGCTTTCATCGTAACATACTCTTCTCCCCGTCTATATGGGAGAGACATTCTACCTATAATTGCTCCTCCATTAACCACTAACCCTACATCTCTAGCCCCTGGACCACCAAACCTAGCATGGGGGAGACCATATGGTTCTTTAAGCATCCATTCATCAATATCCATTTCGGTTCTTAAAAGCTCTCTGATATCGTAAACCTTAATATTTTCTTTCTGCATGGCTTCAATTAAACCCTCAAATTCTCTCTTAACTTTTTCAACATCTACTCTTTTCTCAAATTGGTAGAAAACAAGGTCTTCCTCTGGGGGAGCTACTTCATCGCCTGGTCTAATTACCATAACCTCCCTTAGCTTCCCTATCTCAGATTGAGCTCCCCAACGTTTTCCCCAAATAACTTCTAACTCATCAAGATACGATAAGGGAAGTGGATGAGCTGGTACCTTTCTGTTTTCAGTATATTTATAAACTATTTCGAGAACTTCCTTTTTAGAATAAAAAGAGTGCCCAGACATTACATAATTCCCTTAACTAAATATGTTACATGCGGATATTATGTATTTTGTTTAAACATTTTTAGCTTATAAAGGTAGGACGTGAGGATTTACGAATATGTAAATTGGTGCAGAACCTGAAATGTATTCATAAATAATTTAATTATAGGGTATTTTATTACTTGGTGTATTCAAATAGAATTAAGCACTAATAGCTGATGTTACAATAGGTTTTAATGCTTTGTTCTATTAGTTAAGCCAAACAAGGCTCTTATAATAACCATATAACAAGGTTTTTATATTATTGAAATCAAAAAATTATGTATAATCAATAGGTGGATTTTATGAAGCCGTCAAATATGGTTAAAATCATAACTGTTGTTATGATTTTAATAATCAGTCTACTGGCGTATAGTGGGCCAACGCCAGAAAGACCTTATGTTATATTTCCTCTTCTACCGCCAATATTAGCTATAGTGTTGGCTATTGTTACAAGACAAGTACTGCCAGCACTTTTCGCAGGTATATGGATTGGCGCATTAATGGCTACCGGGTATAACCCAATAAATGCCACAGGACAAAGCCTCGCATGGATTGTTGAAAATATTACGGACTCATGGAATGCAACAATAATAGTGTTCAACTTCGTTGTGGGAGCGTTTATTGGTTTACTATATGCCTCAGGTTCAATGCATGCTTTAGCTAAAGCAATTAGTAGGAAGGTGAGAAGCGCTAAAGGAGCAAGCTTTATTTCTTGGTTACTAGGAGTAATAATATTCTTCGATGACTATACTAATACCATCATTGTCGGAAATGCTTCAAAACCTCTAACGGATAGGTCAAGAGTTAGCCGTGAACTACTAAGCTACATTGTTGATTCAACAGCAGCGCCTGTAGCTGGGTTAGCAATAGTGTCAACATGGATAGGTTATGAGGTTGGTCTGATACAGGACGCGTTTGATTCGCTAACAGAAGAGGTTAGCGAAGGTGTCTTAAAGGTAGCTCCAACAATAGGTCCATATGCAGCATGGCTATCCTCTGTGCCTTTCAGATTTTACTCTATCCTAGCAATTATCCTAGTACTACTAGTTGTTCTTACGAGAAGACATTTCGGTCCAATGCTTAAAGCAGAACATAGAGTTGTTAAAGAAGGAAAAGTTCTACGTGACGGTGCTCAACCATTAATGCCTACTGAAACAGTACTGGGCGAACCTAGGTCTGAAAAAATAACTCCTCCATGGGTGTTCGCAGTATCAGTGCTAGCCCTGGTCGTAGTAACATTGCTTGGAATGTGGTATACTGGTGCAGGCGTGGCTGAATGGTGGACTATTCCATTCGGTGAAGCATTAATGAATGCTGATTCCGCAACAGCATTGCTGTGGGGAAGCTTCATCGCATATGTTCTTGCTTTAGCCTTTACACTAATGTATAGGTCGCTTTCGTTTTCGAAGGCCATGGAGTATACTATTAGAGGAATGTATTTGATGGTTTTTGCAAATACAGTAATGGTGCTAGCATGGTGTATTAAGAGCGCTGTGGATGCTGTTGGAACTGCGGATTTCGTAGTAAGTGCTGCTGTATCGGCTAGGGTATCGGCTTTAGTAGCACCATTAGTAATATTTCTAGCATCAATGTTCATCTCTTTCACGACAGGTACAAGCTGGGGAACATTCGGTATTATGATGCCACTAGCTATACCGTTAGCTTGGAAACTTGCACTACAGCAGTACCCGGAAAGTCTCGACATGGCTTACTTAGTAACTTACGCATCTATTGCAGCAGTTTTCTCAGGGGGGATTTTCGGAGACCACTGTAGCCCAATAAGCGATACGACTATAATGTCCTCAATGTACAGCGGAGCAGACCACATAGACCACGTTAACACCCAAATACCATACGCTATCCTAGCAGCAAGTGTAGGAATAATACTATACTTACTATATGCTATCGGAATAACAACACCACTAATACTGTTACCGGTAGGAATATTATTGCTAATAATTCTACATAGAGTAATAAATGAACTCTACGCAAAGAAAACAAACCTACCACCAATAGTACCAAACTACATAGTAGAAGAATAAAACTATGCTATTTTTCATAACTATTTTCATACATAAAACGGTAGATTATTGATCTTAATGTATGATATTGTAATTATCGCCGTAATGACTGTTCCCATTATTTTTGCAACAATAATTATTGTACGGGATCTAAGCCATATATGGAGTTATGAGCAAGCAACTATAGCTGAACTACAAATCGCAATAAATGATATTTTCATGCCAATAATTTTCGCCGAATTAATGAGGCTTTCTAACAGAGAACCTATGCTAAATGTCCTAGATGCGGATATGAAGAGGAAATAACATCTTCAACAGCATCAGCCTATGTCATTAGGAAGGAAATAAAACATATTAAACAGATTCTAGGAGGTCACTAAAGAACTCATCTATTACTTCTCTGCTTACATGAGGCATGAAAACAATTCTTAATCCATTAACCACGTTGCACCTATAAATAATCCATCCCTTAGTTCTAAGTTTTTTCAAAACATCATTTACATTAACACTGTAGGGTTTAAAACATACTATGGGGGTTTCAGGTTTACCGAATGTTTTGAATAAGCCTGACTTAACGATTTTATTGTAAAAGTATAATGCGTTTTCATAGCATTTCTTATGAATCTTACCTATTTTATTCAGACCTACAAAGCGGATTACAGCATAAATGGCTGCTATAGAGGCTCCGCAACGTGTTCCAATAAGTGTTTCTGAAGGTGTTTTGCTAAGATATTTAGGTTTAAATCTAATGTATTTCAATAAAGCTTTGTTTTTTACGAAAAACCCTCCCGAAGGTATAGGTGTGAAAAGGGTCTTATGGGGATCTGAGGTTATTGTTAATACGTTTTCGCAACGGAAACCTGGGAAAATATGGGAATTTATGAAGGGCAGAATGAATCCTCCATAGGCTGCATCTAAATGTAATGCTACATTATATTCACTTGCTATTTTTGAAAGAGCTTGTATGTCATCTACGAAGCCTAGTTCTGTAGAACCTACATTGCCTATTACTGCTATTGTGTTTTTCGATATTTTCTCGGGAACAGAAGAAACATCCATTTTGTAATTCTCATTTAAGCTAGCGTACTTCACCTTTATATTTAAAGCATCGGCTGCTTTAATCACTGAGTAGTGTGTTGTGGGGGAAACCACTATTTCAGGCCTTCTTATCTCCTTGACATTTTTACTAAAATTCCTAATTAGCCATAGTGATAAAAAGTTTGCTTCCGAACCGCCTGACACAATGTATCCGCTACAGCGTTTACTTTCACACCCGAGAATTATGGATAGCTTTCGGATAACATATCTTTCCATCCTAGCTAAGTTTCTAAATATGCTATAATCTCCAGCATTAGTATCTATGAATTGTAAGAACGCTTTAACGGCAATTTCTAGGGGCTTAGAAACCATACTGCTAAGAACATGGCCATCATCGTAGAACGGGTCTTTAGCCCTAATCTTAGCTAAAATATTATCTATCATCGCCTAGTTACGCCTTGAAGAAAGTTATTGGTTATGGTAGCCGGGCGGGGATTCGAACCCCGGTCACGGGGGGTCTTCCCTTACCTGACCGCTCCCGAATTTTAGACGGTCAGGTAAGGGCCAAAGCCCCGCATCCTTGACCGCTAGACGACCCGGCTTCGAGAGAGAATAATTATAGGTGAGTTTTAAGTGTAACTCTTATAAGGTATGAGGTCTTATTAGTTCGCATGAATTCCTTCCAGAATTAAGGTGAATAAGCGCTTATGGTTGAACATTGGGTTGTTAAATTAGCGGACAAGGTTGTTAAAGAAAAGGGAAAAGCTATCGTCGTAGCTGCTGGAATGACAACGAGCGGTCCTCCTCACTTAGGTACTGTTTGCGAATTCCTTTATCCATGGGCTCTGGTTAAAGAACTTAGAAGACGAGGGGTTGATGCGTACTTTGTTTTCGTAGGCGACATAATGGATGCTTTTGACAGTATTCCAGCAACACTTAGGGAATATAGTGAAATGTTAAAGCCCCATTTAGGAAAACCTCTTGTACACGTTCCTGACCCTTATGGATGTCATAGAAGCTATGGTGAACATTTTCTTTGGGAAACAACAAAGATTATGGAGGAGTTCGGTGTTAAACCAGATGAAATCGTAGGATCAAATGAGCTGTACTCCGAAGGATTTTACGATGATTACCTTGTGTTTTTTGCTGAAAGGCTAGATATTGTTAAAAGAATTCTCGAAGAAACGTCCTTAAGAAAACTTCCTCGGTCATGGAAGGACATTGCTCTTCCAATATGTGAAAAATGCGGTAAAATAGCAACAACAAGGGTTCTAGGGTTTAATCTTTTAGAAGGAACGATAGAGTACGTATGTGATAAGGACGTAGGATACGCTAAAGGATGTGGGTATAAAGGTAAAGTAGCGATAAGAGATCGTATGTGGAAGCTTGCTTGGAGATTAGACTGGCCCAGTAGGCAAGATTTCTTAGGTGTCGATGTTGAAGGGGCAGGTGTAGATCACCACACTAGAGGGGGGAGCTGGGATACTGCGGTAGCTATTCACAGAAAGCTTTTCGGAAAAGAACCGCCAATAGGATTCAAATATGGCTTCATACTTCTTAAAGGAAGAAAGATGAGTAAAAGTAAGGGCTTAGGAGACTTAAACTATATTCTATCACTAGTTCCGCCGGAGGTTCTAAAATACTTCCTATTTAGAGGCGATCTTGAAGAAAACAAGAACTTTAAGGATGATCCAAGATTTTTACTCAGCCTCTATGAGGAATTTAGAAATGTAGGGTTAATTTTCGAAAAGAAAGCTGAAGTAAAGGAAGCAGGGTTAGCTAAGAAAGTACATGCTTATATGCTTGCTTCAGAATCCGAGAAAGCATCACTTCATGTTAGCTTCACAGACGTGCTGGTTATATATCAAATATATGGTGATTGGAAAGTAGTTAAAGAAAAACTAGGTTTCCCCAGAGAAATAGATAATCTTAGAACATATGTCGAGAATTGGGTGAGATTAGATATTATTCCTAGAGAATATAGGGTTAAGTTTAATCCCACCCCAATAAGTAAGCACGTAAATGTTGTAAGAAGCTTTGCTGAGAAATTAAGAGAGGACATGAAGGATATTGAAATACATAATCTAGTGTATGAAGTAGCTAGGCAATATAATGTTAATCCGAAAGAACTCTTTAAGGTACTTTACGAAGCCTTACTAGGTCAACCCTATGGTCCTAGGCTTGGAAGATTAATTGTTGCTATAGGGGTTTCTAAAGTTAAGGAAACACTGCTTAAGCTAACCGAAAATAATATTTAACGCCGTTTACATTACACAACGCATTATTTATAAATTTTACCGAAAAGTTTAAATAAAATAACTTATAAGAGGACTTAAGGCAGAAGTGGGATTCTATATAAGTTTAACTTATGAGGTTTAAAGGTGGTTAAACATGGTTAGTCCGGGTTTTCCTGCTGAAAAAAATGTTGGAGAAGCCATTACGAAATGTCCAGTTTGTGGAGGTACAAATATAATTTATGATCATGAACGTGGTCAGTATGTATGTGCAGATTGTGGAACCGTTATTAGCGAGAAAGCAATTGATCAAGGCCCTGAATGGAGAGCTTTCACTCCTGAAGAAAGAGAGAAGAGAAGTCGTGTAGGTTCACCTTTAACGCAAACCGTTCATGATAAAGGACTCTCAACTATTATTGATTGGCGTGATCGTGATGCTTTCGGAAGACATTTAGAACCTAGGAGAAGACTTGAAATCCTACGTTGGAGAAAGTGGCAGATAAGAGCTAGGATACAGTCAAGTATTGATCGTAATCTTGCTCAAGCAATGAATGAATTAGATAGAATAGCTTCACAGCTAGGATTACCTAGAAATGTAAGAGAAGAAGCAGCTGTAATTTATAGGAAAGCTGTTGAAAAAGGTCTAGTGAGAGGTAGAAGTATAGAGTCTGTTGTTGCAGCAGCAATATATGCTGCATGTAGAAGGCTTAAGATTCCTAGAACACTTGATGAAATAGTGAAGTACACTAAGGTTGGTAGGAAAGATGTAGCTAGATGCTATAGGTTATTGCTTAGAGAGCTTGAGTTAAGAGTTCCAATAGCTGATCCAATAGACTATGTTCCGAGAATAGGTGCTTTACTAGGATTAAGCGGTAGCGTTATGAAAAGAGCTGCTGAAATTCTCAAGAGAGCTGAAGAGAAAGGAATAACTGCTGGCAAAGACCCTGCAGGTTTAGCAGCAGCCGCAATATATATTGCTTCACTACTAGAAGATGAAAGGAGAACTCAAAAAGAAATAGCTCAAGTAGCTGGAGTAACTGAAGTGACTGTTAGGAACAGATATAAAGAATTAGTTAGAGAACTTAAGGTACCATTACCTCCACAATGAAAAGTTTAGAAATGAAAAAATAAGCTAAAGTGTGATTAGCTCACATAACACATAATAACTAAATTACCCTTTTTCTGCATATTGCTTGTTGTCCGCGATAAAATACTATCCCTCACCAACTATTCTTAATCAACTATTATAATGTTTTCCTCGGGAAACCCCATTTCAACTAAGAGTTCCTTAACACGTTCCTTATGATTTCCTTGCAACTCTATTCTCCCATTTTTAGCTGTACCGCCACATGCAAGTTTTGACTTTAGCTTAGCAGCCATTTCCTTTAAATCAATGGATGGGTCGTTTAGACCTTCAATTATCGTTACTTCACGGCCCCATTTGCGCTTCTCAACCCTTATACGTATCAGCAATTCTTCCTTAGCTATTTCCTGAAATAATTCTGGTGGAAGACCTCCTCCACCTATACCTAGGTTTTCGAATTCAAACATTCTTTTAAACCATCCACCCTAAAATTTTAGTTTCTACGAAATAGATGTTTATGAAACAGCTTATAAATTTTTATAGTAGATGTAACACGTTTTTAACGGAGAAGTTACAAAGAGGATATTTAGAATGTCCATGACTGTGAAGTATAAGTGTGCTAACTGTGGAAGAATAATTGACACTAAAGAGCTAGAGATTTTGCCGGGGATAAGATGTCCATACTGTGGTGCAAAGATTCTTTATAAAGTTAGGCCTCCTAAGATTAGAAGGGTAAAGGCTATTTAATCATTTAAATGTTTTAACATAGTGATAAATTATTGCTTCTTTAATAACTTTAGCAGCTAAAACGCTCGTAACATCATTAACATCTACTAATGGTGAACTTTCTACAACATCTAAGCCTATAGTTCTATTGTCTATGATGTTAAATAATATGTCAAAGAATATTGTCGGTGTAATTCCCTCTGGCTCAGGATTGTCAACACCTGGAGCATATGAGGGATCGAAAACGTCCATGTCTATGGTAACATATGTTTTTCTACAGTTATTTAAGAAGCTCCTTATAATTTTCAATGCTGCTTTAGATTCATTTAACAATTGAACGCTTGTAACATAAGCTATGTTTCTCTGCCTAACATAGACATATTCTTCCTCACTAAATCCTCTAACACCAATGAACATCATTTTTCTTGTACCTAATGTTTCACATATTCTCCTCATAATTGAGGCATGAGAGAATTTGTAACCTAAATACTTGTCTCTCAAATCAAAATGCGCATCGAACACTATTACACATGGACTATGCTTTCTAAGAGCCCTAATAACACCGTAGGTAATTGTATGTTCTCCGCCAATGAGTACAGGGATTTTTCCATCATTAACGAGGTTTTCTACTACATTAGAAATACGCGAAAGTGTCTGATGAACATCACCTGGTACAACCACTACGTCCCCAACATCAGCTACAGGGCATTTGTCAAAGTCGTACTTTGCTCTTAGAGAGAATGACTCTATGGCCTCTGAAGCTTCTCTTACACGAAATGGAGCAATACTAGTACCGGTCTTATAGGTTAGGGAGTGTTCAAAAGGGACACCTAGTATAATGTACTTTGCTTTCTCATACGGTACGGTGAAACCGCCGAAAACCCTTCTCTCATTTGAAATGTAAATGTCCATTTTAACCATGTGCATCAACCCCCTATGAGCATAAGTATTTTTAGTAGCGTTATTTTTAGTAGTAGTTAGCACCATATTAACATAATGTTGTCCACGGTGCTAAGGAGTTGTTAGAAAAAGATCTTTACGAAAAAATAGTAGAACTAGCTGTTAGGCGAGGGTTCTTTTGGCAATCATACGAAATATATGGTGGAGTTGCAGGATTTGTAGATTTAGGCCCTTTAGGAAGCATTCTTAAGAAGAATATAGAGGATAAGTGGAGGCAATGGTTCATTCTTAAACATCAAGACTTCATTGTTGAAATAGAATCACCCGCGATAATGCCTAAAGCTGTTTTAGAAGCAAGCGGCCATCTGGAGCATTTCACAGATCCTATAGTTGAATGTTTAAGATGCGGTAGAAAATTTAGAGCTGATCATTTAATTGAGGATGTAATAGGCAAATCCGTTGAAGGACTTACGCCACAGCAATTAACGGAACTTATTAAGGAAAACAACATCAAATGCCCATCATGTGGTGGTCAATTAAGTGATGTTAGAACGTTTAGTTTACTTTTCAGAACAACCATTGGACCATATAGTGAGAACATAGGGTTCATTAGGCCTGAAGCTGCCCAGGGAATGTTCGTCGCTTTCAAAAGAGTTTACGACACTATGAGAGGACGTATACCTTTAGGTATAGGGCAAATAGGAAGAGTAGGTAGGAACGAAATATCGCCTAGACAAGGTGTTATTAGGCTAAGAGAATTCACTATTATGGAAGTAGAATTCTTCTTTGACCCTGAAAAGCCTAAATGTCCATTTATTTCCGAAGTTGAAAACGATGAAATAAGACTAATTACAGCTGAAAATAAGCTTAAAGGGAAGAAAGAACCCATCACCGTTACCATTAAGGAAGCTCTTGAAAAAAGATACATTGTTAATGAGTGGCTAGCATACTTCATGGCGCTTGCACAGAAATTCGTTAACGAACTCGGAATACCCTTAAATAAGCAAGTGTTTGAAGACAAACTTCCACATGAAAGAGCTCATTATTCTTCGCAAACGTTTGACCAACTAGTTAAAGTTTCTAGGTGGGGTTGGATAGAAGTAGCTGGGCATTCTTATAGGAGCGACTATGATCTTTCAAGACATATGGGATTTAGTGGTAATGATCTTACGGTATATAAGCAGTTTAACGAACCTAGAGAAATATTGGTTGAGGAATTAGATATAAATAGGGAGCTTTTAGAGAAAGAATATTCTAAGGAAGAATGTAGGAAAATAGTTAATGCTTTCTCAAAAAAAGATAAAAACGTTATGTTAGCCGAACTTAAGGCTAAAGGCTATGTTGAATTAGCAGGTAAAAGTTTAGGACCGGAGTGCTTCAAAATAGTTAAGGTTAAAAAGATTGCTAAAGGCAAAAGATTCATACCGCACGTTGTTGAACCATCGTTTGGTGCAGAAAGACTCCTATATGCTACGTTAGAGTACGCCTATACTGTGAAAAATGGTAGAGTTATTTTAAGACTTCCAAGAGATATTGCACCAATAAGTTTAGCTGTGTTTCCTCTCGTAAGTAAAGAACCGTTAGTTTCCATAGCCAAAGAAATTTATGAGAACTTTAAGAAGGAAGGACTAAGAGTTATTTATGATGAATCAGGCAATATAGGGAGAAGATATGCGAGAGCGGACGAAATAGGTGTTCCATTAGCAATAACTGTTGATTACCAAACAATGGAAGACAACACTGTTACAATTAGGAACAGAGACACATGGGAGCAAGTTAGAGCACCTATAGAAGAAATCTACGTTAAAATACCCGAGTACCTAAAGTACCGTTTAGAGTTTAAAGATCTCGGTGTTCCTATTGAAAAGTAGTTTTTAAATTTTAAATAGACCCTATCTTAAGTAAAAAACTCAGAGGCTAGTCTAGTAAAGTAGGTGTTTCTAAGCCATGATTGAAAATGAGGGAAAAGAGGAGAAAAAGCTTGACATTAAAGCCTTAGTGGCTGTTATCCCCCCTGCTGGTAGTTTAGGTAAGGAAAAGGTGAAACGCGAAAGAAGAATAAGAACTAGAGCGCTATCTGATGTTAAGGAGGGTTTCGCTAAAATAAATCCATCATTAGCTAAGGAATTAAACATTACAAATGCTTTAGAGATCGTTGTTGCCAGGAAGAGGAAACTTAAACTCTCAGTAATAGTAGATGAAAATGTACCTATAAATGAGGTATGGTGTAATTTAGAGCAATTAAAGAGAGAGGGAATAGCAGACAATAGTATAGCAACAGTAAGAGCTGCTATACAATAATGCGGTGTCATCATGTATTATAGAATTCTCAAAATCTATGGTGATTTAGAAAATATTGTTGAGAAGCACGCTAAAAGAATAAATGAAGCGAAAATAAGTCTTAAAAACTACTTTAAAACAAGCAATGAACTCTACCTCAGAAGGTTTTTGGCAATTATTGATAATTTAAGAACTGATAGGCAGATCATTCTGAAAAGGGCTGAGGAAGCATCACGAGTAGATTTAAGCACTATAGATTTAAATGATCTAAAATACGCATTAGAAATATTTGATTACATATATGCATTACTTGATTACCATAGACTTGTTGATTTAGAAGAAGAACGGAAAATATTCGTACTTGCTATGGAGAAGGCTGTAGGAACAGCACTTAATGAGTATAGAGAGATTTTCGAAAAAGATATTTCAAATGTTGAAGAAAACATGCTTAAGCTAGATTGTTTTCTCGAAAACATAAAGACTATTATTAGTGATGGTTTAAAAATGGTTGACGATAAGGAGTTTGTAGAAAACTACATTAGAAATCTATCATTTAAACTTGAAAAGCCTAGAGAGACCTAACTCTTTTAATAATCTGCAGTATTTTCCCTTTCACAAGTCTTTCACTTATAACATCAACTATTTCAACCTTAACCTTAAATCCATAGTACTTATTTGCGTTTTCCAAAAGAATTACGGGACCATGCGGTATCGGGTAAGCTACGTTAAATCTCTTATTCTTATGATACTGGCCTACAACAATAGCTTCAATCTTTTTTCCCTTAAATTCTCTTTTCCGTTTCATGTTAATCCTATTAGCTTTATCAACTATTGCTTTGCTTAAACGATCTTTCGTTATAGGTTTGCCTGATGGGAATTTTTCAAAGGATGTACCGGGTAGCGGTGTAAACCGATATGTCGTTATTTTCTCTACACCTAATTTGTCAAGCTCTTTCATGACATTAACTGTTTCAAGAACTGTTTTTTCATTTTGACCCGGAAGGCCATGTATGAAATATACATACGGTTTAAGCCCGTATTTTACCAGTATTTTAACAGCCCTTATGACATCCTTTGGTGTATCAGCTCTACCTAGTAGTTTAGCATGTACTTCGGAGCCTGTTTCGCAACCTATGTGAACTGGTGTTCCCTTAAAGTATTCTGCGAGTAGTTTGGCTACCTCCTCATTAAGTAATGAAGCCCTAATATTTTCTAATAAAACAGTTACTTCGCCTGAAGAAACCTCCGGTATGTTAAATATTTCGTTAAAAAGCTTTCTTAACGCAACAATATTAGGGGGAGGGTTTTTAGGGTCAGTTAGAGGTTTAGGTTCTACAAGCCAGTCTCTTCCATAGTCAAGTATATTCGATGCGCTTAAAGTTATTCTTGTTACTCCGACATTTATGAGTCCCTTTATTTCTTCGAAAATTGTTCCGATACTTCTTGATCTTGAAGGTCCATAGAGGGCTGGTACCGAGCAATAACCGCAACCTGGAGGTATATTGTATGGACACTCAGTTCTAAACTCTAATGGACCTTCAAAGCATAGGTTGCAACATTTAGCGTTACGTGGGAGTACTATTAATGGTCTATAAAAGTTGCTACATCCCCTTAGTATTTCAACATAGATTCTAGAAGCCCAATAAATAGGGTAATCTTTCACAATTCTTGTGGAAGGCATGTACTTATCAAGTAATGTTCTGGAGAGGAATTTTCGCTTACCCGTAAAGAATATTTCTCCACTTTTATTTTTAATTACAATTCCCTTAATTTTTCTCATAACATCGGAGGAAGGTAATTCTCCATCCTTTAATCCGGTAGTTAGTAATTCGTTAAGTGTTTCCTCTCCTTCACCATAAACAGCTATGTCGAAGTCTAAGTGTTTTATTTTGTCTATTCCGAAAACCAGAGGACCCCCGATTATTATGGGTTTTCTTTTTTCTTCATGTTTTCTCCAAAAAGCTATGGCTTTTTCAACAGCTCCTATGTCTGTACTCATAGCGCTAATTAGGAGCATATCGAAGTTTTTTACGAAAACTTTGGTTTTCACAAAGTTTTCGTAAGTTGTTAACCTAGTATATACCTTGTTTCTTTCTAAAATGCCGGCTACTACACGTGGTCCTGCACCTATAACGTCAACTGTACTAAGTCTCTTCCCTAAACCTCTACCTAAGCAGTCAACAATTAGTGCTTTAGTCATTTCCTACCTTTACTTCACATTTTTATCTCTGTTAGCAAATACACCACAGCTAACTTTTAAATACTCGTACCTGCTAGAACACAAAGCGGAACAGCAAATTAGCATCGCAGAATACAAATACTATAACAGTACAGCTACCGGGGTTTCAGCAAATGTCCTACTATGATCCCTCCAAAATAGGTGTTAGAGAAAGTATAGCTGAAATGACAGTTATTGAGCTCCTTCAAGCTCTTACTAGAAACGCTTCCGATTGCCATAAGGAGGTATATAACTTATTAGAAGCATTACATGAAGGGAAGTATGAGATAGTTAAGGTAAAGCATCAACATGCACTAAAATATAAAGATAGCACTGAAGAGGTTAGATCGAAAATTATCGAATATCTCGTTAGAACAATGCCTAGCCTAACATACAAAGACCTGTTTAGAAGCATAGCCTATAATGTTGAACGAACAGCACAGCTTATGGCAGGTTTAGCTCATAGATTAGCTATAATAGCTAATAATAGCATTGAAATACCCAAAGAATTCACCGAAAGTCTCCTAAACTTTACTAAGAGATTTATTGAAGAATTCGATCAGCTAAGAGAGGGAATATTCATGTTAAACGTTAACCCACAAATAACTGTGGAGAAAGCTAGAAACGCTATGAAAACAGAGGAAGAACTTGATGAGCAATATAGGCTCTTCACGTTTAAACTCTATGAAAAATCATCAGGAAATATTATGGCAGTACTGTTGCTTAAAGAAATAATAGACATAGTAGAAGACTCAGCAGATCTAACTAAAGATGCGGCTGAGGAGTTAATGTATTTAGCTATGCATAAGCTGAGTTAAATTATGTCATGAATAAATAAATATAAATTACGTGTTCTTGTATGAAACAAGTAAAGGCACATCTTGTAGGATCAAAGGTCATCGTATGGGATATTGAGGACTCCAAATATCTCTTTTCCAATGGGTTTTATGGAAAACCTTTAGGTATAAGGAAGCCTAAAACGCCCAAGGACGTTAATTCCCCATTAATACTGTCACTTATTGAAGCACTATACTTACTAGAAAAGGGGATTATTGAAGTTTACAGCTTCGAAGGGAAAATGGATTTCAACAAGCTATTGCAGAAATGTAAAGAACATGTTCCAAGATGTATAATGTTGTATAATGTCTATAAAGAATTTAGAGAAAAAGGCTTTGTTGTTCGTTCGGGGTTAAAATTTGGAGCTGATTACGCAGTTTACGAGAAAGGTCCGGGAATAGATCATGCACCATACCTTGTACATGTGCTTTCGCTTAACGAGAAAACAAGTCCTATAGAACTAGTGAGAGCAGGTAGGCTCTCACATTCTGTGAGAAAAAAATTTATTGTAGCAGCTACTAAAAGTGAGCTAGGAAGTGAAGTAACGAAAATAATGTTTAAATGGTATAGGCCATGAGCACTTTATCTAAAATTACCATTATGCGTTAAACGGGTTAAGCCCTAACGAGGTGTTCTCTTTTGAAAAACAACAAAGACAACAGATTCCCCTCTTTCTCAAGAACTCCCTTAAAAACAAGAGCAGAGAAGGTAACGAAGAAGCCTTCTAAGAAGCAATGCTTTCCCCTATGCCCTTATTTTAAATGTGCTAAAAACGCCTTAGTTATTGCTACTAGGTTCTACAGAGGTAAGCCTAAAAAGATAGCTATGTGTCGATGGACTGGAGACTTATGCATAGGCTATCGTTGCCAATATGCTTATTGCGTTAAAAGAGCGATGCTACCTGATGGAACATGCGGTTTAGAAGCTAGGGAAATTAAGTTTAAAGATTTACTAGAGGATATTGAAAAAGAAGAACTTAGCCGTGACGTAAAAGATATTCTAACGAGAAGGTTTGGTAGAAAAGATATGCTTATTGAATAAAACTGCTCAGCGATGGGACTACTCCGTCATTTCCATAAGCGGATCATTGCCTCGAGCCCCGAGGTCATCATTGCATCCATTTAAGTTTAGAAGTGTGTTTTTAAATGCTTTTATTCAGTCCTGCGCGGGTTCTTCATGGACTATCTCTGACCTTTCGAGCTTCATCATCTAATAATATTTCATATTCTACTTCTGCCAATAAATATTTTTGAGAAAAACTCGAAGTGAGCTGTAGTGGTTAAGGTTTCAATAGAAAGACTATCTACTGGAGTTGAAGGTTTCGACAAGCTTATTGGCGGCGGGATTCCTAGAGGCTTCTTTGTAGCTGTTGTTGGAGAGCCCGGAACTGGAAAAACTATTTTCTGCATGTCATTCATAAATCAGGGGATAATTGAGGGCGATAAAAACGTCTATGTGACAACTGAGGAGTCTAGAGAATCAATAATTAAGCAAGCTTCTCTTTTCGGCTGGGACTTTGAAAAAGCCATTGACGACGGAAGACTCATAATAATAGATGCATTAATGGGATCTCCCGGCGATATATGGTCTCTTACGACATTGAATGTTGAAGACCTAGTAGCTAAGGTTATCGAGGCTAAGAAGGCTTTAGGCTATGGTAGAGCAAGGCTTGTTTTAGATGCACTTTCCGCTTTCTGGCTTGATAAACCAGCCATGGCTAGAAAGTATTCGTACTTTATTAAGCGTGTTCTTAGCAAATGGGATTTCACAATACTTGCTGTATCTCAATACGCTGTTACTACGTCGCTAGGTTTCGGCTTCGGAATAGAACATATAGGTGATGGAATAATTAGGTTTAGGAAAGCTGTGGTTAAAGGTGAGCTTAAAAGGTACGTTATTGTTGAGAAAATGAGGCAAACAGACCATGATTTAAGAATGTATGAAATAGAAATAGTTAATGGTTATGGCATGCGTGTTAAGAAACCTACAATCTATAGGAAGGAAGACACTATTCTACCCAAGAGCATTACTGAAAAAGTTATTGAGTCTGAAGAGAGAAAGTATTATGAGTTACCTTAGCTTACCACTTAGGTTCCCATAGTTTCTTAGTTGCTTGTTTTGTTAGTTTTTCAAGTCTTTCCAACATGATCTTTCTTTCAATACTTGCTACAAGCCTTCTTGTTTTAATGACTACGTCTGGATTGACGCTTATGCTGTCTATTCCGTGTCTTACAAGGAATTCTGTGAATTCAGGATAAACGCTTGGTGCTTGACCACATATTGAAACTGTTCTCCCGTAGGCATGCGCTACCTCTATTAGGTGCGCTATTGCTCTCATTACTGCTGGGTCTCTTTCATCGAAGTACCCTAGTCTTCCAAGAATTGCTGAGTCTCTATCCGCTCCAAGTATTAACTGTGTAAGGTCATTACTTCCAATACTGAATCCGTCAACTAATTCGCTAAACTTATCTGCTAAGAATATTACTGAAGGCACTTCTGCCATAATCCATACTTTGAAGTCTTTCGATCTCTTAAGACCTTCCTCTTCCATTATTTTAAGTGCTTTCTCAACTTCCCATGTTGTCCTTACGAACGGTAGCATAACCCAAACATTTGATAATCCATATTCTTCACGAACCTTCCTTATTGCTCTTAGCTCAAGTCTGAATCCTGGTTCGTACTCTGGTGAAACATATCTTGAAACGCCACGCCATCCTATCATCGGATTTCTTTCTTCAGGTTCGAATTCTTCTCCACCCTTTAATCCTCTATACTCATTTGTTTTGAAATCGCTAAATCTTACAACTACCGGTCTCGGATATATTGCTTGAGCAACCTTCGCTATTCCGTCAGCTAGTTTGTTTACGAACTCCTCTGGCTTACCTATTTTTATCAAGTACAGTGGGTGGTAAGCTATCCAGTCTGAAATTATGAACTCTATTCTCATGAGGCCTATTCCATCAAATGGTAGGTCAATGTATTTATCTATCATATCGGGTTCTCCAAGGTTCATGTAGATTTTTGTTGCTGTAACTGGGAATATTTCGTGCATTACCTCCTTAGGTATACCTACTGCTGCAACACCTGGTGCCGCTGCCTTCTCCTCTTCCTTCTTAAGTAATTCCTCAACTCTACCTTCATACACTATTCCATGAGTAGCATCAACCGTTACTTCCATTCCCGTTTTCAGTACTTGAGTTGCATTCTTTGTACCTACAATACAAGGTATTCCTAGTTCTCTCGAAACTATAGCGGCATGCGCGGTCATTCCGCCTTCATCAGTAACTATTGCTGCTGCAAGTTTCATGTAAGGTACCCAGTCGGGATCGGTCATTTTAGTTACTAGTATGTCACCTTTCTTCATTAGCTTAGCTGCTTCCTCAACAGTTAATGCAACTTTAGCCACACCTATGGCTACACCGGGACTTGCAGGTAATCCTCTTACAAGAATTCTTCTTTCAGCTGGTGCTTTAGCTGGTGCCGCTTCTTTTTCAAGTTTTGCTTCCTTAGCTTTTTTAGTACTCCATACTGTTTCGGGTCTTGCTTGAACTATGAATACGTTCTGCGGATAAGGTAGGTCTTGATCTATAGCCCACTCTATGTCCATTGCTCTTCCATAGTGTTCCTCTATTTTCTTAGCTAACTCTGCTAACTTAACAGCTTCTTCATCTGAAAGTGATGGCGCATTTCTAAACATACCATATTTCTTAATTACCTTAGCTATTTCGGGATATTTTTCAGAGATTTTTACGAGATCTTTTTCGTCTGCTGGAAGTTCTACTTCGACGTTCCTCCTTCCTATTGGGTCGAAAAGTAATGCGATAGCTTTTTCGTTTACTGTTTTCTCAGTTATTTTCAAAGTTTTCTTATCAACAACTATTTCATCGGGTGTTACTCTTCCCTGAACAACGGTTTCGCCTAAGCCCCAAGAACCTTCAATAACTATTACGTTTTCATCTCCAGTCACTGGGTGTAGGGTAAACATAACTCCGGCTGATCTAGAATTTACCATTTTTTGAACGGCTACGGATATGAGAACTTTTGAATGATCGAAACCTTTACTTTCACGATAATAAATTGCTCTAGCCGTCCATAAGCTAGCCCAGCACTCTTTAACCTTTTTAACCACTTCATCTTCGCCTATGACATTAAGATAAGTTTCTTGCTGACCTGCGAAACTTGCATCAGGTAAATCCTCTGCTGTTGCTGAGCTTCTTACAGCGACTCTTACATTTTCTAACCCTAGTCTACGATTAAGTTCCCTATATGCCTCCCTTATTTTCTCTTCAATATATTTTGGCATAGGGGATTCGATTATTAGCTTCTGTATTTTCTTGCTTGCTTCCTCATATTCCTGTGGTTCGCCTTTAACTATGGTTTCCTTAAGCGTCTGAGCTATTTTATTTGAAAGACCTGTTTCTTCAAGGAACTTCTTATAGGCATATGCTGTTACGGCGAAACCTGGTGGAACAGGTATTCCTGCATTTATCATTTCCCCTAGGTTCGCGTTTTTGCCTCCAACTATAGGTACGTCCTCTTTTCTTAGCTGTTCAAACCATAGAATTATTGCTTTAGACTTATCTTCAGATGCTGTCATCGTTCAGCGCCTCGTTTTGGTCGAATATTTCTTCTATCCCGTAGTTCTCCTAGCAACTCCTATATATCTTATTAGCTAGTTTTCTCTAAGGAAAGAATAAGAATGTCATAGAAGAGCATCATAGACTATAATTTAAGACTTCGAAGATTATTCAACATCAAATAGAGTAACTCCTTTAGGTTCCTTTGATCCTAAAAAAGCTTTAGCTATTTTCCCAGCTATTTCCTTAAGCTTCATCATTATGAAATGTTGTTTCTTATTTAGCTTCTCAGCTATTGCCTCCCAGTTTTTAGCTTGTAATACGCGTGAAACCAATATGTACTCTTCGATTTTCGAAAGCTTAGTTTTAAACCTTGGATGACTTATAAAATATGCTCTAGCAAGTTCGAACATTACATCACATGCTGCTTCGTATGTCATAGGCCCGTAAGAATATATTCTCAATCTATCCCATCTTATAGGATCCATTTTTGGAGTATAGTTGGGATCTATAGTTTCGCCTGCTTTAAGAATTAGGAGTGCAACGTTTGTTTCTAACTCTCTATAGCTATCATGTAGGGCGTCTATTATCTTCAACTTGAATGATTTATTAGCTATTTTAACGATTTTCCTAGTTAAATCTGATAGGGGGTAAAGGACGAGAATTGTGTATTCTCCACTTACGGGGTTTCTATCGGGTGACATGTGAACAGGTATGAAGCCGTTTTTAAGCCAAAATCGAAGTAATTGCTCTGTAACGCCAAAGCCAGCACCAACCCAGTCATAACCTCTCTCATACGCTTCTTTAATTATGTTAGCTAATGCAAAACTACCTATGCCCTTCCCCATGACATCAGGGTGTGTAGCTATTCTAACAATTCTCCAACCAATTGTTTTGCTAAATTCCCTTATTCTAACATGTTTAAGGACTCTATCTGGAATAATGTTCCCTGGTATTCTACCACCTCTTAGCAGGTCATCGACCATATCCTCGGGTATGGGACCTTCCTCTGCAAGCTGCATTGAACATACGATTTTTCCTGAAGGAAGCATTACAGCCCTTATAGTGTGATGTGGAGCATCAGCCATCATTCCTAGATCGTCAGGTTCATTCCTGTAATGAGCTAGCACGTATATTCCGAAAAACTGTCTTAACAAGTATTCGCCTTCTTTAGAAAACCATTCTTCAAGATCGGGTTTAACATATACTAGACGACCTTCTTCAATATGCTTGAGGTCCTCTAGGGTTAGTTTTTCAGGTTCAGCATTAAGCAGTAATGTATCGAACTGCCATTTCTCTATAGGATCGTTTTCTGAATATCTTATAGGCTCTACCATTTCGTATTCTATGAGATCTGTTTTTGGATCATTCTTAACATACTTTAAGAACCTTATGGAGAATCCTCTTCCAGCCCCTTCGTAACCATGTATTGTACTTGAAAACATTGTTCTCTTATGTGCTTTCCATATTTTCAGTAGCATCGGGACTTGCAATCCTGCTGCTTCATCTACCACAACTAAATCAGCTTTCATCTTTGGAATATTTATTGGTTCCCAATATTCGACGCTAAATTTTTCACCCTTCACTTCAATTATTTTTCTTCTTCTCTCAATAACTTTATATTTTAATTTCAGTTTATCCAGAGACTTCATAAGAAGCATCATAAATGACTGAACGTTAGTTGGCTTAGGTGCGGTCACTAAAACTCTAACACGGTTTTTAACTTTTTTAAGTTCATTTATAAATCCTGCAACAGCAATACCTAATGCACAAGACTTTCCGCGCCCTCTATTAGCTGTTAGAACTAAAACAAGCTTCTTACCTCGAGGTTTTTCCACAAACTTCTCCGTCAACTTAAGAACATTTACTTGATCCTGTGTTAACGCTAGGTGATAAAGTTCTTTCGGATAAACTGTTTTCTCAGGTATTTTCAAAGTTCTCTCTTTAATTTCGTTTAGCAAATTCTCATGGCTTTCCTCCTTTAGTGTTTTAATTGTTTTTCTTTTATCAACATTGTAAACAAATATCCCGTTATGTTCTAAAAGTTTCCTCTTAAACCATTTCTTAAAGATTTGTCTAACCTCATTTTCAGGATGTTGAGGGGTAGCTAGTTCCCTTTGAAATAGTGTAAGTGTTTTTTCCCACTCATCCCACTCGGGTATTAAGAGAACTATAAGTCCTCCTCCTCTAACTATGCTGATTAACCTACCTATATCATTAGGTTTGAGATTAGATGTTAGATCCAAAATCAGCATGTCATATGTTGTGCCTAAGTACTCTTCCGTATCTTTATAATCTACAAGCTCTAAACCTAGTTTCTTCGTTTTCGCTTTAAGAATTTCTAAAACTATTTCAGATTTCTTTCTCTCCTTAGGCATGTCTTTATGTAGGAAATATGCTATTTTCGGATATGTTTTCACCGTAGATTTCCAGAACTTATAGAAAGTTAAAATTGTTTTAACAAGAACATACGCTTGTTTCTCAAAATCGGAACCTGAAAGAACAATCATTCTCCTATGATTAAGTCTAAAAGCTTCATTCAGCGAGTTTTTAAGCTTTCTAAGGAGCTTAACATATGATGCTGGAACATACCTGCTTAGTGTTAACGATGCATTCTTTCTCGTTTTGGACATATCCATTGCTCCTCGGGAGAACATTATATCCGGTTTAAACTTTGGTTTTTGCTGTGATTATTTGAAGTAATTATTGAAGTAGGTAAAAGTTTAAGTTATCAAATGAATGTTTGTTGGCCTAGTGTTGACCGTTTAAGTTCGTAAGCTAGTTCTCTATATCTTTCGATGTCCTCTCTTCTTAAGCTTGGAGGTATCTTCTTTAATGCCTTAAGGAAGTGCTTCATTTCAACAGGTCTTGGTTCAAACTTTTCCCTTAAAGCAATCATCGCTGCTTCTCTACATACTGCCTCAATATCTGCTCCAGTATATCCCTCAGTTAGCTCGGCTAGTTTCTGGAGATTGACATCTTCTGCTAAAGGCATCTTCTTAGTATGTACTTTGAATATTTCGAGCCTTCCTTTAACATCAGGTGGGGGTACGTAGATTATTCTGTCAAATCTTCCTGGTCTTAGTAGTGCTGGGTCTAGTATGTCAGGTCTATTCGTAGCAGCGATAACAACAACATTTTCCAATCTTTCAATACCATCCATTTCAGTAAGGAGTTGGTTAACTATTCTATCTGTTACACCTGTAGTGTCTGATCTTATACCTCTTCTCGGCGCTATTGCGTCTATTTCGTCAAAGAATATTATGCATGGTGCTGCTTGCCTAGCCCTTCTGAAGGTAACTCGTATTGCTCTTTCCGATTCACCAACCCACTTACTAAGAACCTCCGGACCCTTAATTGAGATAAAGTTTGCTTCGCTCTCTGTAGCTACTGCTTTTGCAAGCAATGTTTTACCGCATCCGGGAGGGCCAAATAATAGAATGCCTTTAGGCGGTCTAATACCCATTTTCTTAAATACTTCTGGATGTTTAAGAGGCCATTCAACAGCTTCCCTTAGTTCCTGTTTTACATCCTCTAAGTCTCCGATGTCGTCCCAATGAACCTCCGGTACTTCGACAAATACTTCTCTTAGAAGTGTTGGCTGAATAAACTTCATTGCCTCTAAGAAGTCTTTCCTAGTAACTTTAAGGTTCTTAAGGATCTCTGGCGGTATAGGTTTCGATAGATCAACTTTTTGGCTTCTAATAAACCTTCTTAAAGCAGCCATTGCGGCTTCCTTACATAATGCTGCCAGGTCCGCTCCTGTATACCCGTGAGTTAGTTCAGCAATTTCATCCAGATTAACATCTTCTGCTAATGGCATGTTCCTAGTGTGTACTTGAAGTATTTCCTTCCTACCACGCTTATCCGGAGGTCTAATTTCTATTTCTCTATCGAATCTTCCAGGCCTTCTAAGTGCAGGGTCTATAGCATCGGGTCTATTGGTAGCGCCAATAACTATGACTTTTCCTCTCTCCTTTAATCCATCCATTAGAGCTAGTAGTTGAGCAACAACTCTCTTTTCAACCTCACCTGTTACTTCCTCTCTTCTTGGAGCGATAGAGTCTATTTCGTCTATGAATATTATTGCTGGAGAATTTTCCTCAGCCTCCTTAAACACTTCTCTTAGTCTTTGTTCGCTTTCTCCGTAGAATTTACTCATAATTTCAGGGCCATTAATAGCGATAAAGTACGCTCCAATTTCGTTCGCTACTGCTTTTGCAAGCAATGTTTTACCTGTACCCGGAGGTCCATAGAGAAGAACACCCTTAGGAGGCTCGATACCTAAGTGTTTAAAGAGCTCTGGATGTTTAAGTGGGAGCTCTATCATCTCCCTTATTTTCTCTTTAGCTTCCTCTAAATCTCCAATGTCCTCCCATGTTACTTTAGGTACACCTCTCAATGCTTCCTCCTTGACAGGTTCCTCTCTAATGTGTAGCTCGGTTTCCTGAGTTATGTAAACATGTGGTGTCGGCTGTGTTGATGTTACTACGAATCTTATCGCTACATTGAATACAGGGATTGTAATAACTTCTCCTCTTGAAACAGGCCTACCAATTAATGAGTTCTTAACATAATCTATAAATTCAGGTGAAAAACGTATGGGTTCTGTAGGTGCGATAACAACTCTTGTTGCAGGTTTTACATCTTTAGCTCTTCTAACGGTTACAAAGTCTCCTATGGTCACACCTATTGATGAACGAATTATATCATCTATCCTAATTATGCTTTGTCCTTCATCTCGGGGATAAGCTGGCCATACTTGGCATATTGCTGAACCTTTAGGTCCTTCAATTTCAATGAAATCTCCCGGCACTACACCTAGTGCTTTCATGTCTGCTCTACTTATTCTAGCTATCTTCCTTCCTCTATCTCGCGGCTTAGCTTCAACGACTTGCAACTTTACTTCTTCGGACATTTCCTACATTCACCTCACTTAATTGTCCTTAACTAGATACTATTTATGCTCTTATTAAACTTTTAAGTAAAGCATCCATATTATAACGTATTGTTGGGATACTAAAATTTTAGATAAACTTATTTATCTTTAAAAAGAGAACAAGTTTCGGTGGCTTAGACATGCCTATAGAGAGAGTTAAAACAGGAATTCCCGGAATGGACGAAGTACTTCACGGTGGAATACCTAAAAGAAACGTAGTACTTCTCTCGGGAGGTCCAGGCACTGGTAAAAGCATTTTCGGGCAACAGTATCTATATTATGGTTTATTAAATGGCGAACCAGGAGTTTTCGTGGCACTAGAGGAGCATCCTGTACAAGTAAGAATAAACATGTCGCAGTTCGGATGGGATGTTAGGAAATATGAGGAAAAAGGGCTTTTTGCGATGGTCGATGCTTTTACTGGTGGCATAGGTGAGGCAGCTAAGAGAGAAAGATACGTTGTTAGAGATCCAACAGATGTTATGAGCCTTGTAGACGTACTTAAAGAAGCCATTAGGGATGTGGGAGCCGTTAGAGGCGTGATAGACTCTGTTTCAACACTGTATTTAACGAAGCCTGCAGTCGCTAGGAATATTGTAATGCAGCTTAAGAGAGTGCTCTCCGGCCTAGGAGTAACATCAATACTTGTTTCACAAGTCTCAGTTACTGAAAGAGGATTTGGCGGACCAGGTGTGGAGCATGCAGCAGACGGTATAATAAGGCTTGATCTAGACGAAATAGGCGGTGAGTTAAAGAGGTCGCTCATAGTATGGAAGATGCGTGGAACATCTCACAGTATGAGAAGGCATCCATTTGAAATAACAGATAAAGGCATAATAGTGTACCCGAACAAAGTACTTAAGATTACAAGGACAGGTGTTTTCGAAGAGCATGTTTAAATTTTTCCCTCCTTAAATTTAGCAATACTGTTTTCTTGCTAAACTTAGACTTTTAAGTAGGAAGCATATTACATATTAGGTGCGGAAGGCAAACTATTATAGAAACATGGAATACTCGGTGAAATAGGGCTTGATAGAAGTTCCTCATGGAATATACAGGTACGGATGCATTAACTGCGGAGGCGAAATTTCGGACCTACGTCTACAACATATGCTACCATGCGAAAAATGCTTACCCTTACACGTTACTGACGCTTTAGCGCTGATGAAAGAGCCAACCCATGAGAAAGTGATAGAGTTAACTGAGAAACTTAGTAAACTACGTAATTTACGTTTACTGAAAAATCTCATTTCCGGACTTAATGAAATAAACAAGTTATTTGAAAAACTCATAGGAAATAGGATGTGGAATGCTCAGGAAACATGGGCTAAAAGAGTTCTTAAGGGGCAAAGCTTCTCAATAGTAGCGCCAACAGGTGTTGGGAAAACAGCTTTCGCAATGGTAATGTCGATATACTTTGCCTTAAAAAACCAAAAATCATACATAATATTGCCAACGACACCTTTAGTAGTACAGGTCTACGATAGGCTTAAAGAATTTGTAGAAAAATTAAACGCTAAAATAAGTGTCGTAGCTTATCATGCAAAACTTAGTTCTAAAAGTAAAAAAGAAGCGTTGGAGAAAATAGTTAATGGAGAATTTCACATATTAGTAACAACATCAAGATTTCTAACATCACATTATGAGAAACTTTTAGGTAAAAAGTTTAAGTTCATAGTTGTGGACGATGTTGACGCGATATTGAAGAGTTCTAAGAACGTAGATAGGATACTTATGATAATGGGTTTCACTCAGGAGGATATAGAGTTAACATTTAAACTTATTAGAGCTAAACGTAGAATTTCAACTTTGAAAGCTGGAAGCGAAGAATACATTAAACTTAGTAAAGAGATTAGGAAACTTCAAAAATTAGTTGAAAATATTTCTAAGAAAACGAAGACTATACTGATAGTTTCTAGCGCTACAGGTAGACCTAGAGGCTTACGTGTTAAGCTCTTCAGAGAACTTCTAGGTTTCGAAGTAGGTACAAGATCGGAGTTCTTAAGAGCAATTATTGATTCTTATGTTAGGCCTAAAGACACTATCGAAAATGAAGTTGTAAGAATAGTGAAGCTTTTAGGTAAAGGAGGGCTTATTTTCGTACCTGTAGATAAAGGTGTTGAATATGCAGAGTACTTAGCTAAGAAACTATGTGAAAACGGTGTTGTAGCTAAAGTCTTTACTTCTAAAGAAATTAAGGCTCTTGAAGAATTTTCCAAAGGAGAAGTTGATGTTCTAGTAGGTGTTGCAACATACTACGGAGTAATGGTGAGAGGTCTTGACTTACCGGAAGCAGTAAGATACGCTGTTTTCGCAGGAATACCAAGATTCAAGTTCAGTACTAAACTAGAGGATCCTCATCCACTAAATATTCTAAGGGCTCTTATAATAGTACGAGAAGTTATCGGTGAAAGAAGCGAAAGAGAAACTATAGACAGACTAATAGTTAAAATAAGAAAGTATCTTGCAGTTGCACCGCAAGCTGCAATAGCGGAGCTCACAGAAAAATTACGCCAAGGTAAGAAGCCTGAAACAGATGTTGAAAAAGTATTTTCTGAGGCATTGCAGTACGCGAGAAAACTTATGGAAGATCCTGAAATAAAGCAGAAAATAAGGGAGCTTAAAGAAATAGCTGTCATAGAAGAAGAAGGTAGAATGTTCATTTTAGTGCCTGATGTTATGACATATATTCAAGCTAGCGGAAGAACTTCGAGAATGTTTGTTGGAGGTATAACTAAGGGTTTATCAGTAGTTGTAGTTGACGACGAAAGATTATTCTTCGGTTTAAGTAGAAGGTTGAAATGGACTATTGAGGAAGCAGAGTTCGTAGATTTTAACTTCTTAGAGTTATCGAAGATTCTTGAGGAAATAAATAAAGATAGGGAGCTTGTTAAAGCCGTACGTGAAGGCAAAGTTAAGGTGGAAAAAGCTAGGGAGTGGTTCAAAACAGTGCTCTTAGTAGTTGAATCACCTAATAAGGCAAGGACAATAGCTAATTTCTTCGGGAAACCAACTATTAGACGTAAGGGTAATCTTAAAGTATACGAAATAACTACAGGCAAGTACTTGCTAATGATAACCGCTACTGGAGGTCATGTTTTCGATTTAGCCATAACGCCAGGTTTCCATGGAGTATATGTTCCGAGAGACCATTACGTTGACGCATACCTTCCAGTATATGACACTATTAAGAAATGTTTAGACTGCGGATATCAATTCACAGAATATGTTGAAGAAAAAGGCAAAGTTTGTCCTAAATGTGGAAGTAGAAATATAAGGGATTCTCTTGAAACAATAAATTTCATTAAGGAATTAACTGAGGAAGTAGACCTTGTACTTATAGGAACAGATCCGGATACTGAAGGTGAAAAAATAGGTTGGGACATAGCGGTTCATTTAAGACCTTATGCGAAAAAACTTATGAGAATAGAGTTTCATGAGGTAACGAAGAGAGCAATAACTGAGGCCCTAGATAATCCTAGGGAATTCAATAGATATCTCGTTGAGGCTCAGGTTGTTAGGCGTGTTGAGGATCGTTGGATTGGTTTTGAACTTTCGAGGAGGCTTTGGAGTGTTTTCGGAAAACACTGGCTATCAGCAGGAAGAGTACAAACACCAGTACTAGGATGGATAATAAAACAACACAAAAAATGGAAAAAATCACGTAGGCTCTTTGTTGAGTACATGTTGGAGAACGGATTAAAGCTAAGGTTCGATTATGACATACACTTCGATAAATCATTAATAAAAGAATATGTTAAAAACGGAGCTTTAGTTTTAATGAAGACGGAGTTTATTGAGAAAATTAATCCGCCACCACCATACAATACCAACTCTCTACTTTCAGAATTAACTGGAAAGTTTAGATTAGACGCCAGATATGCCATGAAAATTTTGCAAGACCTCTTCGAATCAGGTCTCATAACCTACCATAGAACGGATAGCATACATGTATCATCTACGGGATTGGAAGTAGCAAAAGACTACATTAGCAATGTGCTGAAAGAACCTGAGCTTCTTAAGCTTAAAAGTTGGGGATCAGAGGGTACTCATGAATGTATAAGGCCGACAAGACCCTACAATGTAGAGACATTAAGGAAACTTCTAATAAACGGCACTTTAAAGTCGTTTGTAAATTTTGTTCACACACACTTCAAGGTTTACGATATGATATTTAGAAGATTCATAGCTAGTCAAATGAAGCCTGCAACTATAGTTAAAACGAGACTTACAGTTAAGATAGGAGAATATGTTAAGACCTTTGAGTTCGTAAGCAAAATATTAGAGCCCGGGTTTACTAAAGTTCTTCCAATTAACGTTATAAAACTAGACAATATCGAAAACGGATCTATTGTTAAAATAGTCGAGTATAGGGTCTGGAAGGGATCCCTTTATTCCCTATATAAGCAAGGAGATGTAATTAAACTAATGAAGGAGAAAAGTATTGGAAGACCTTCAACATACGCTAAAATACTATCTTCAATTCTAAATCACGGCTACGTTATTGAAAGTAAAAACAAGTATCTTGTTCCGACATCTTTAGGTATAAAAGTCTATGAGTACTTAACCACAAATTACGGCTTCTTAGTATCTGAAGAAACCACTAGAAAGCTGGAGAAGATAATGGACGAAATCGAGAAAGGTAAAGTGGAATATGTCGAAGTTTTAAGAGAGCTCTTTGAAATACTGAATAAAGCATATATTGAAGAGGGAGGTGTAGAGAAAGCTAAAGCTATCGAAACATAAATACTTGTTTCACTAAATTCTGTACGTGAGGCATACTAAATGACCTATAATATTAGCATAAGTGAGGAAACATACAAACTGCTCGAGCGCTATAGAAAAATTCTCGAAGACGTTTTACATAGGAGAGTAAGCTACGATGACGTTTTAAAACTTATGTTAACAAATGAAATGCACTTAGCAATTTATTCAGCATTAGCTAAGAAAGTAAAAACTATTGAGCAAGAATTAAAATCAGCCGAACTAGCTATTACTCCCGCACATAAGCATGAGGTAAAAGCTGACAAGTTCGTAGAGTTCATTAGAGATGTGGTAGTTTATCCTTTAGATAAAATACGTGCTCCTAAAGATAAAATAAACAGATATGTAAACGAAGGGATATTCAAGATAATTTATGCTTCAGGTAAAGGTTACCTCGTATATAATCCTAAGCTTCAGGAGCTCTGGAAGAAACTGCCTATACCTAAAGATAAAGTTAAGGAGCTAAGTAGGGAAGAACAGAAACTACTTGAAATACTTAAGAATGCTGGCTTGGTATATGAAGATGGAGTTGCCAAATCCTTGAAAAGAGTTATTGAGGAACTATGAATCAGCCGGGATACTTCATGTCATTGCTAATTAGATACTCCATGGATAGGGCGCTCATCATCTGACTACTTATCTTACCTTAAGCTTTTAAAGAATTTCTGATAAGCCTTTCAGCCTCACTAAGAGCCTTTGATGCTTTTTCTATTCTCTCGTAAAATTCATTTCTATCTTTAAACGTTACGTAAGCCAGAGTCTGTGTTAACATAGTATATGAGTAAACATTCTCACCTTTTTCGTCAATATACCTTAGATAAAGCAGTCCTTTTCTCCTACTTCTTCTTGGATAAATTTCTATCATCACATTATTATGCTTGGTCTTTACTAATCCTATAATTCTAATGTAAGAATTAGATGGAGCAATTAGCCATAACTTAAATGGTTCTCTGACTTTGGCATAAAATTCCCTAAGTTTAGCTGCAGTATAACTATGACTTATAAGTGTCAATACCTGATATTGAGATGTCGAAGAATATTCTT
>Ga0190363_1000282_pt1 | contig 29352 bp, 33 predicted proteins | sample 48721867_MG_FD_161272 | JGI IMG/M metagenome (GOLD analysis project Ga0190363, IMG submission 161272) | Hydrothermal vent microbial mat bacterial communities from Southern Trench, Guaymas Basin, Mexico - 4872-18-6-7_MG | ecosystem: Environmental > Aquatic > Marine > Hydrothermal vents >... | reverse complement strand
CATACACTTTTCCCTCTTTCTCTATGCATATGAAGTCGCCTGTTTCAGCTCCGAGACTCTCTAAGATCCTTAGGGCTTCTCCTTTATAGCCCGGAAGTTTCTCATTCAATTCTTATTCTCCCATAATCTTCCATCGTTTTCCAAATCTGTTGTCTTCTAATCATAAGCGTTTTTGCGACAATAAAAGTTTCGAAGAGACACCAATGGAGATTCTCTCAGAAATGCGAAGATAAATCAGGATGTAACTGTCTTTTCGATTTCGTCAGCTATCACTTCCACCGGGTCTTCAAAAGTCTTAACGAGCCTCTTAGCTCTCTCATTCTGTTTTCTTCTTTCATACTCTATTCTATCCAGCGTTGCAAGTACCTTCTCTGCAAGTCTCTTCGGATTTCTTTCAAGCTTTACAAGCCTCTTCCTCATTAGATACTTAAGAATTATGAATGGCTCCGCGGGATAGCAGGAGAACGTAGGTACTCCAAGCAGGGCTGCCTCGACCGTCATTGTTCCTCCACCTCCGACAAAGATCGTTGTGTAGTGAAGTAGACCGGGGCCATCAATGGATGATTCTGGAATACATATTTCCCCATCGAAAATTTCCTGAAGATGCTTTCTCTGGCTTTCGTATCTCGGAACAACTATTATTTGAACATCGTCTCTTTCGCCCAGAATCTTCTTAATAACAGAGATCATCCCTATTTTTTCTCGGGTTTTGCCCAGCAAGTAAGCGGCGAATTCTTCCTCAGGCCTAAATGTTAAAATATGTTTAGAAAGGTTTAAGCCTAGTTTCGAAATCACCTTCTCATCGGGTTTGAAATCTTTAAGCCACCCCCACGGATCTAAAGCGTTATATTGCCTAATTCTGTCTGAGGCGATTCCAAACCTTGTCCAGACACGCTTAGGAATAGCCTTAGGAGATAGCAGCTTTGTTGCTAGGGGAATAGTTAATCTAGCGACGGCTTCAGCATGAGGTGAGTCGTTTACGCATATGTGTGGTATGCCTAAGCCGAAGGCTACCCGCGCCATCTCTGGAGATGAGAATGAAACCGCTATATCTGGATCTACTTCTTCAAAATATGACGCCAATTCAAGAATTCTCTGAGCGCTCGCCTTCAGCTTATTGGCGAGTTCCTTACCTCCATGTTTACCGATTATCTTTGCCTTCAAGCCCTTCAGCCTAATTAAGTTTACAGCTTCTCTATACTTTCTGCTTACGAGAAAGACTTCATAACCCACTTGCTTCAGTTTTTCAGAGAGCTTAGAGAAGAGCATACACTGCTTAGGCGTCAAAATATCGATTATAATTCTCAATTCTTATCACTCTTCAACCTTCTCTCAATATTTTTATGCGTTTTCAACGTATGCCAGAACATTCTTTTAATGACTTCCCTCCATAACCAGAGCCATAGAAGAACTAAACTGCCGCTTATCATCAACTTAATAATGGCGATTACAGCGCGGTTTTTTGTCCAAGGAATCTCAAGGGGAACTATTACTTCATTTATTAGCCATAATCCCATAATCATACAGGTCCACACGAAGAGTAGGACGAGGACGAAGTCTAGAATTCTCCTAATCATATGGTCACCTTTGTTAAGTAAGCTGTAAAGATCGCTAAGATCCCAGAGATTATTGATAATATAATGATTACTCGTGCCGCCTCGTATTCATATAAAGGTCCACGTGCAAGAATTATGCGTGCAAGAGTTAAAGGAGCCTCAGGGTCTGGCGTTGCCATTAATCTTTCATCGTCAAGGAGCATTACTGGACGGGCAGCTTCTCTTCTTTCATAGAGGCGACCCATGGTTGAGAGACCGTAAAAACCATTCATTATTTGAGGAGCAAAAGCAACAATCGCTACTGCCTCAAGGTGACCGAGAATAGCTATTGCTCCAAGAGCAGCTCCTACGCTCAGACTTCCAACATCTCCAGGGAAGACTTTAGCCGGATAACGGTTAAAGAGATAGAGAACGAGTAGAGGGCCAAGGATGCATAGAGAAAGAAGAATCCCATCATTTCTACCTAGGATGAAGGAGGAGATCAAAAGCGTGACCGTGATTACCGTGCATGTTCCAGACATTGTTCCGTTGAAGGGATCCATCATATTTACCGCATTAGAAGTCACGGCTAATGCGACTATTATGAGTATTGGATAAACTATGGTTAGACGCGTCCTCCCAATTATCGGAAAAATAGGGCCTCGCGGATCATATGTGCAGAGCATTAGTATCGGCATACCTGAAAAAAGTGTGAGGAAAGGCTTTACTCTAGCACTTAACGGCTTCAGATCATCTATAGCCCCAACAACCCCGGCGATCAACGTTGATGCTAAAAAGCTTAGTAACAGACGAGTTTTTTCTGGTGTTAAGACAGAGGCGATCGTTACACTCGCTGCTATACCTATTATAACCGCTATTCCCCCCATCTCAGGAATCACGGGCTTGCTCTTCTTATGCACATCGATACCTACTATTCCCTTCTTTTTCATAAACTTCATAACTAACGGCATGCTTAGAAGACTGACAATGAATCCGACAATCAAAGTAACAAACTCATTAATCATTTGACATCGATCTCTTTCTCTAAAGTTTCCAGATTGCTAATTAATTTTTTGGCTTTTTACTTGAAAATTGGTGGATGATTTGAAGGGCTATATAGAGATCATTAAGGATGACAATAACTGAGATGGAAAAACATATCGAATATGTCCTGCAACGAAATTGGATATTATTAAAAGAGAATCCTAGATATGATTTTTCCAAAATAGATATGGAGGCAAAATGATTTAAGGATATTGATCTCTTCTTTTGAAAGGTGAAGATTGAATGTCTGAGAGGGAATTGAAGGAAGTAGGCAAAGTTACGCATTACTTCACAAGAATAAGTGTTGCTGTCGTAGAGCTTAAGGATCGGCTATCCGTTGGAGATAGGATTCTAATTCAAGGTTCAACCACGAACTTTGAACAAGTAGTTGAGTCGATGCAGATAGAGCATAAAAATATAACGGTTGCCGAAGCTGGACAGAAGATAGGGCTTAAGGTGGAACAGAGAGTAAGAGAGGGAGACAAGGTCTACAAGATAATAGAGTGATTAGGATACAACTTCCCCTATTTTTTCTTCATACCTTGCTGAAAGTAGTATTAAAGATACATTGCGGGGCCAATCATATTATAAGATTTTATTAGTTGGATATACGAAATACATCACTATTCATGTTTATAGACATACACAAAATATCTTATCCTGCCGTCTGGTTAATGAGGAATGTAAGATGGCAATGGTCATGTCACTTAAAGAATCCGATCTGAACAGCCCTGAGAAACGTGAAAAGCATAAGATAGCGGTGATGGGCTGTGGAAGAATGGGATTAGCTACGGCTTGTCTATTTTCGGAAATGAACTTTAAAGTTGCTTGTTTCAGTCCAGATCCATACATAACTCAGCAGATAAATAGTGGTGAAAACTTCTTTAACAGACATGAACTAGATGAGATGCTTAAGAGAAATATTAATAGCGGCCGATTAAAGGCTACGACGAATTCTAGAGAGGTTCTTCATGAAAGCGATATCATAATCCTCGCGGCTGAGATACCTATTGATGGAAAGAAACGTCCAGTTTACTCCGATCTTGAAAAGATGTGTAGAGAGATAGGCCTGAACCTTCAACCTGGATCTTTAATAATAGTTCAGAGCATAGTGGCTCCCTCCATAACTGAAAACCTAATAATTAAAACTTTGGAGAAATCCTCGGGCTTAGAGGCTGGTGTAGATTTCGGATTAGCCTATAGCCCAATCGACGCGCCTATAGGTGCGGAAATAGAGTATTTAAGGGAACATGCTAGAATGATCTCGGCCATAAATAAGCAAAGCTTAAAGGCAGCAGAAGCTCTTCTTCGGGTGATAACGCGCGGAGAATTCATTGAGGTTAGAGATATAAAAACCGTAGAGGCCGCCGTTCTCTTCGGAGAAATATACCGGGATGTGATAAGGGCACTTTCTAACGAGCTTGCCTTATTCTGCGAGAAGATGAGAATCGATTACCTTGAGGTTCAGAAAGCCGCAAGTAAGCAGTTTAGCTGTCATCTCTTCAGCCCTAGCTTGGAGGGAGAAAAGATATCTGAGACTCCTTTCCTCTTAATATCCGAAGCGGCGGATTTAGGAGTTAAGCTTCGAATAGCAACCACCGCTAGAAAAGTAAATAACGAAGTGTTGAAGCAAGCATATAATCTCATAAAAGATGCGATGCATTCATGCGAAAAGACAGTGAAGAGATCTAAGATCGCAGTTTTAGGCGTGCCATCATACTGCGGAATAAAGGAGGCGAGGGGATCTCGGATCTTAGAGTTAGTGAGGCTGCTCAGAAGAAGAGGTGGAAGAATAAGCGTGTTTGATCCGTACTTTTCAGCTCGAGACCTTTCCCAGATGGGTTTTCCGTCAGAGAAGAGCTTGGAAAAAGCCATAGAGCGTGCAGACTGCCTCGTCTTCGCCGTAGCACGTGAAGAATTTAAACGTTTAAGCCTAAGCAGGATTAGAATGCTCATGAGGAAGCCTCCAGCCATAGTCGACTTAATTCATATGGTTGATCCGGAAAAAGCTGAAAAGGAGGGTTTCATATATCGAGGATTGGGTAGAGGTGTCTGGAAGAGATGAAGAAGCTTAGAATAGCTGTTATCGGAGCTGGATTCTGGGGAAAGAATCACCTCCGAGTTTTAAACGATCTGCCAAGAGCCGATTTAGTGGCTGTTTGCGATGTAGATAAGGAAAGAGCGGACTTGGCATCAAAGAGATATGGTATAAAGTCTTATGTAAATAGCGAAGATCTCTACAAGAGGAAAGATATTGACGCCGTGACTATATGCGTGTGGTCCACGGAGCTTTATTCAGAAGCCATGAAGGCACTGAATGCAGGAAAGCATGTCTTTGTTGAGAAGCCAATGGCGAGTCGGTCTGAGGAAGCCGAGAAAATGCTTGAAACCGCAAAGTCTCAGAATCTATACTTAACGGTTGGATTCATAGAGAGATTTAATCCCGCCGTTAGAAGGCTAAAGGAAGCAATCGAGGATGGCAGGATTGGCGAGCCAGTATCAGCTACAGGCAAACGTGTTTCAAAATGGCCTGAAAGATTGGGCGATATAGGAGTAGTGAAGGACACGGCAATACACGACATAGACCTCATGAGATTCATATTTAACGAGGATCCGATCACAGTCTATGCGAGGGCTGGGCGGCTGAAGCATAGAAGATTTGAAGACTATGTTCAAGTGATGCTTACATTTCCGGATGGAAAATCGGCGTTTTTAGAGGCAAACTGGCTTACGCCGTACAAGGTTAGGCGACTCACAGTCACTGGAAGCAAAGCGATAATTACAATAGATTATATTACGCAAGAGATTACAATTGATACTTCTAATCAGACGTTAATACCGCGTTATAGATGGGAGGAGCCACTAAAGCTAGAGCTAAAGCACTTCGTTGACTCCGTTCTGAACAACGGTAGCTTTCTAGTTACAGGAATAGACGGTGTTAAAGCTCTAAAAATAGCTGAAGCGATACTAGAATCTGCTGAGAAAAATAAGATTCTAGAATTAGATTTATAAATATCTCAGATATTTTTTGCTTTCAGCTCGCCACTAAGATTGAAAGGCTTTCCCTCACGAAGTATCTTTTCCGGAATTTTTTCTCTCCATTTTCTTAGAAATTCGATCTCTTCCTTCTCTTCTCTTAATTCGTCAGGCAGCATCTCGGGAATCTCATCTCGTATGGGATACCATCTGAGACATTTAGGGCATACTATTATTCCCTCGGATATCTCATCGTTCTCCTTGAAGATATAGAGTTCTAAGGGATGATGCTTATCTATTGGGCATGCAAGAATATCCATCAGTTTTCTTTTCATTCAGAATACCCGCCAAACAATCTTATCGTATTTTTGCTTAATATTCCTTATAATCGTTTTTGGTTTATTTTAATATCAAGTGAGATCTGAAACCACCTAGGACCGGTCGTTCTAACTATTCTACCAAATGATACTTCGAAATCTGTTCTCAGGAGAGCAAGCTTATAACTGATCTTCTCCTCAATTTTGTGGACTGGATTCTCCCCTTTACTTGCATGTACAAAATCATAATAATGGATCATGCCTCCACATGGTTTCAGAGCCTTTAAAGCGTAAATAATATATTCATAGGCTTTCTCTGGTAAAGGCATCAAGACGCGGTCAGCTATGCCCTGAAATCCCTTAGCGATGACGTCCTTCGAGTCTCCCAGAACAGCGGTGACAATATGGCATACACGGTTCAGCCTGATATTTTCCTTCATGTATTTAATCGCCCACGGATTGATGTCAATAGAGTAAACCTTTTTGGCTCCGGATTTCTTCGCGATCACTATCGAGAAACATCCGACTCCTGCGAACATGTTGATAATGACTTCTGAAGGCTTGACAAGCTCAGCGATTCGCTTTCTTTCATATGAGAGTCGAGGGGAGAAGTAGCATTTCTCTAAGTCAACCTTGAAGAGACAGCCATGTTCCTTATGAATGGTCTCCGTCTTCTTTTCCCCAGCTATCCATTCGAGCTGGCGGAGACGGAAATCGCCTGAAACTGGAGAAACCTGATTCAACACTGTTTTAACGTGGTTATTGATCTGCATGATAGCTGAGGCTATCTCTTCTGCTCTATGCCTAAGAGCTTCTGGAAGTCTGACGATGGCTATGTCGCCTACTACATCGTATGATCTAGGTAGAATCTCCAGTTCACGCGCATCAAGCTTTCCAGCGAGGTACTCCTTCAAGTTCGTCATATAATTATCCTTAAAACAATTAGCATTATATTTATCCACGTCTTCTCTAGAATAAAAAATAAAATAAACTCTGGTATCCTCTTGCTGGTTTGGAGCGGATTATATGGGGAAGGAAAAGGTTCTTGTCATCGGACTGGGCGAGGTAGGTGGAGCTCTATATGAGCTTCTTGTTGAGAGCGGGGTTTTTTCCGTCTATGCATATGATTTGGACATCGAAAAGATGAGGAAGGCTGGAGCAGATAAACCGGAGGGTAAAATAGATGTTATGCATATATGCATTCCATGTTACAATCGTGAAGAATTTGTCAAATCTGTTCTCGAATACATTGCGAAGTTTGATCCTGAAATCACGATAATAAACAGCACGGTTCCCCCTGGTACAACAGAAGAGATCGGAAAGAAAAGTCAGCGATTAGTTGTACATTCTCCCATTAGAGGAGTTCATAAAAGTAGGGAATATATGAAATGGGAGATTAAACGTTGGACTAAGTATGTCGGCGGAACCGACAGTAAATCTGTGGAGCTGGCGCGTAAACACTTCGAGAAGCTCGGGCTTAAAGTTAAGTTTTTAAAGTCATCGAAAGAAACGGAACTCGCTAAGATTTTGGAAACAACCTATAGAGCTTGGATGATAGCTTGTTTCCAAGAGATGCACAGAATAAGCAGACATTTCAATACAGACTTTGACCAAATTGTTGACTTCTTGGAAGATACGCATAGAGTGCGTTTCGACCGCCCACCAATGTTTCCGGGCGTGATAGGCGGACACTGTCTTATCCCAAATGTTAAGATGCTTCTTAAGACGTATGACTCCGAATTTCTCCGTCTGATCTTGAAGTCCAATGAGAAACGGAAGAAGGAAATTGAAGATGAGGAAATTAAAAAAGAGACGGAAAAGGTAAAGGCAAGAGTTAAAAAGCTAGAAGAGGAACTCGCTAAGATAGGGCAGCTCCTGAAAGAACATGCAATTTAAATACTTCAACTCTCAATTTTATCGTTGAACTCTGTGGTTCATGGTGAATAAAGATGAGTGAGAATGAAAAGGCGGTTCTTCTTTATCAATGCTTAAAGTGCGGTGCTATCGTGAAGTCAAGCGAGCTTGAGCTTGGGATAAGATGCCCATACTGTAGATATCGCGTCCTAAAAAAGATTAGACCTCCAATAGTTAAGCATGTAAAAGCTAGATGATTTTGTCATTTATTTCATGAAAGATGAGATGTAGTTTAAAGATGATTCAGGTTCTCTCAAATTGATGAAAGAGGAACGCCGGAAATGAGTGATTATAAGGTTAAGGATTTAGGCTTGGCTGAAAAAGGCGATCTTCTGATTGAGTGGGCTTCAAGGCATATGCCTGTCCTAAACAAGATACGGGAGAGATTTGAAGAGGAGAAACCTCTGAAAGGATTAAGGATCGGGGCATGTTTACATGTGACTAAAGAAACGGCTGTTCTCGTCAAAACTCTGCAGGCAGGAGGTGCTGAGATCGCCCTATGTGGCTCGAACCCACTCTCAACACAAGATGAAGTTGCAGCGTCATTGGTGAAGTCAGGAATCTGTGTTTATGCTTGGCGAGGTGAAACAACTGAGGAGTACTACTGGTGTGTTAATAAAGTGATCGATCATGACCCTGTGATAACTCTTGACGATGGAGCGGACCTCGTAACCACTATTCATTCATTGAGAAGGGAGGTGTTAAAGAGTATAATTGGCGGAACTGAGGAGACAACTACTGGTGTAATTCGCCTCCGATCTATGGCTCGGGAGGGAAAGCTTAGATATCCGATAATAGCTGTAAATGATGCTTACACCAAATATCTCTTTGATAATCGATATGGTACTGGTCAGAGTACAATAGATGGTATTCTTAGAGCAACAAATGTTCTGCTGGCTGGAAAAACATTCGTCGTCTGTGGATATGGCTGGTGCGGTAGAGGGCTGGCGTTGAGAGCAAAAGGGATGGGGGCAAACGTAATCGTTACGGAGGTAAATCCGATGAGGGCTTTAGAAGCCGTGATGGATGGGTTCCAAGTAATGCCGCTTATGAAAGCTGCAGAGAAGGGAGACATCTTCATAACAGCCACGGGGAATAAACATGTGATAAGAAAGGAGCATATGCTGAAGATGAAGGATGGAGCTATCATAGGCAACAGCGGTCACTTCAATGTAGAGATAAGTATCCCGGATTTAGAGGAAATCTCCGTCTCGAAGAGACTCGTAAGACCAAATCTGGAAGAGTATCTCTTAAAAGATGGGAGAAGAATCTATCTGCTTGCTGAGGGAAGACTTGTGAATTTGGCCTCAGCTGAAGGTCATCCCTCAGAGGTTATGGATATGTCCTTCTCAAACCAAGCTTTATGCGTAGAATATCTTGTTAAGTCCCGGTCTTTGAAGCCGCAAGTTTATCCGGTGCCAAGAGAGATTGATGAACTTGTAGCACGTTTGAAACTTGAAGGTTTAGGAGTAAAGATCGACGAGATGACTGAAGAACAGAAAAAGTATCTTTCAAGCTGGGAGTCAGGAACAATGTAGTCTCATCTCAGAAAATGACATGGCTCTCTTACAGTGATGTTTTAATAACAGTAAATGCGAAAGATCAGTTGTGGATGAGGTATGGATGCGAGCGAAAATATCTTATCCTTCACGATAGATACTGAGATTACTCCGGATGTATATGGTGATTTTATAAAATTTCTCCATTATCATTATGTACTCCCTCAAATAGATCGCCTCACAGATATATTTTCGGATAATACTAGTTTCATCTCATTTGTCCTCCCAGATCCTATGGGCGGTTGGTGGGTTAAGGTTGAGGTAGTTGCTGGAAAACCAATCGTTGTTAGAATCATAACGTGGGGTTCAGTTCCCCGATATATAATAGAGAAGTTGAGAGAAGATATTTTCATCGGGGTTCAGATATTCGAGGAGCAAGTCAGGCGGAGCAGCTTTTACTTTGCATGGGTAGAGGGGGAACCAGTTATTCCGGAACGCGCGCCTCATAGAAGCAGAAACATAATTTACCGAATGTTTTCTGGAAGCATGGTGTTCCTCTTCATCATTTTCATCGTGATCGGCGCTTTTCTCTTTATGATTATTGGAAAGTATACGCCGATAATGCTAGTTGTACTACAATTTGTACTCTTCCTATTTTCTGACAAGATTATCATGCGTCTTGGAAACTGGCAGATCACACCTGAGAAGCCCTCTGTCCATATACTTCACTATCATCTTCGTGACGAAGAGTATAAGATATTCAGACGGAGATTCAGCAGGGAAACCTTGATGAGAATTAAGGCTGAGATTTATGAGAGAACCTTAGCGATAGGAAGAAGAATAGACTTCGATGTAGCGAATGAGGTTTTCTCTCGTTACGGATTCACGTGTAGACCTGAAAGCATGTCGCTAAAGGTTATAAATGTATATGATATTGTGAAGAGGGCTGCTGAGAAATTCAACTTACCAATTCCTAAAATAGTAATTGCAAATACTATAATTCCTAATGCGGCAGCTTCAGGGCCTTGTCCAAGTCGAGGAATACTGCTTATCACGAGTGGCCTACTTGTTCAGCTAGAAGATGACGAGATACTGAGCGTTATTGGTCACGAATTCAGCCATCTGAAGGGCAGAGATCCGCTTATGCTCTTCATACTAAGCTCGGCTGAATACTTGCTTAGAATCTACGTCTTTTGGCCGTTTCTTTTTCTCTTCGGATACTTCTATCTCTTCTTGGCGCTCACCGCCGTTTATTTCATCGCTAAGTTTTTTGAGGCAAAGGCCGATCTAGAATCAGCTATTAGACTTGGCCAGCCGGAAGTTTTAGCTGAGGCCTTAAGAAAGATAGGTTTTCAAAGGCTTCAATTCGAGAGGATGCCAACCTACAGGCTTCAAGAATGGCTTGGATGGGATCCTCATCCGCCGCTATACTTCCGTATATCCCGGTTGGAGAGGATTAAAAACATTGAAAAAATCAAGCATCCATTCATTCATTCTATAAAAGACAATATAGTTGGATTTATGGAAGCCCTTCGAATGTAGCAATAAGAAACCTCTTTATGTTTATATTTCTTATAGTTTCTCTCACGGTTTCAGTCTGGGTGAAAATCATAGCATTTAAAATCTCGTCATTTCCATGCTCAGCTTGGTCTGGCTTCCATTTTTCTTCACTATTTGCAGAGATCCTCTCGATTACTTCGTTTATTCTTGAAAGTGCTTCTATTACTGTGAAGAGAATGTTGACATAAAGATATCCATTTATCTGAGATATCAGATAGGAAACAAAGAAAACCTTGACATGGTTGAAGATACAAAAGAAATATTTAAACTATGTCTCAATATACTTCTGTATCTTTGAGCCCTCGGGTGAAGATGAATGAACCAGACAGGTATAAACGTTCTAATGGAGATTTCCAAGGAAATCCGTAATGCTGTTCGTCCATTTCTAGGTTCTAGCGAAGGTGGAAGAATAGTTGGCATCGGCTTCGGCGAGGATCGTACTAGGCTCATTGATAAAATCGCTGAAGAAGCCGTTGTCAAGTATCTGAAGCGAAACAGTATATCCTGCATACTTGTTGGAGAAGAAGGCGGCGTTCAAGAGATAGGCGAAAATCCGAAGAGGTACTTGATTGTTGATGCAATTGATGGAACGATGAATGCTGTTAGAGGAATAGGCTTCGCTTCATCCGCGCTTGCTTTCGCATCTGAAAATAACCTAAAAGATGTCGAAGCCGCAGCCGTAATGAATCTTTTCAGTGGCGAATTATACGTTGCTGAGAAGAATAAAGGCGCATGGCGCAACGGAAAAAGAATAACAACATCGAAGACTCCAGATCTGAAAAGCTCAGTTATAAGCGTGGATTTCTCTCCAGTCCCGGAAAGGGTGAGTGCGATCATTCCAGTTATGAAGGCAACTGGAAGAGTGAGGTCTTTAGGATCGGCTTCACTTGAGATATGCTACGTAGCATCCGGCATGCTAGATGCTCATCTGGATATGCGGGGAATGCTTCGAACATTCGACTTCGCTGCAGCTATGCTTATTCTACAAGAAGCCGGGGGAGTCTTCAACCTTTTAGAGGTAGATGAGAAAGACGAGATTCCTCTAACAAAACTTAGACATTTTTCGATAATAGCCGCAGCGAACAGAGAACTTTACTCGCAAATAATTTCTCTCATCCATAATTGTAAAAGCTAAGGATTTTGAATGTTTTTATTCTTATAGAATAAAATCTACTTTCTCTCTGAAGAGAAGATTACGATGAAAAGAGTCGGTGAATTAAGCTTAATCGATTCTCAAGCTGCTCTTCTTATCAGTGAAGATTCAGAGAGAACGCTTGTCATATCGGATCTTCATATAGGCTGGGAGATTCCTCTTGCCGATGAAGGCATATATGTTCCTTCGCAGACGGGAAGAATGCTTAAGAAGCTTAAAAGCATAATTATTTCAGAAAAGCCTGATCGCCTTTTAGTCCTAGGAGACGTGAAGCATACATTTTCGAGGATTGAGACTGAGGAATGGCGTGACGTTCCAATGTTCTTTGAAGAAATCTGTAGCTTAGTCGCGAAGGTTCAAGTGGTTCCTGGAAATCATGACGGCGATATAGAAGCTTTGCTCCCTGAAAATGTAGAGATTCTGCCGTCTAGAGGCGTTATAATTGGAGATGTAGGATTCTTTCATGGTCATACATGGCCATTTCTCAAGATGCTCAATTGCAGAAACTTAGTTATTGGACATGTCCATCCAGTTGTTACATTTAGAGATCCCATGGGTTTTAGGATAACTCGGCAAGTTTGGGTTAAGGCTCCCTGCAACAGCAGGATACTTGCAGAATCCATGCTTAGAGCTCATAACGTAAAGGTGAAGAAGAAAAGAAGCGTTGAAGATGTGCTGGAGAGTCTTAATATCTCCTTAAACGTTAATAATATAATAATAATGCCTTCATTCAATAATTTCTTAGGAGGACAAGCAATAAACGATTATGGTCTTGCAAGAGAGCAGAGATTTAGTGGTTTCATTGGTCCTGTACTACGTTCTGGAAGCGTAGACTTCGAGAATGCCGAAATATACCTCTTGGATGGAACATTTCTTGGGACAATCAATCATTTGAGAAGGGTCAAAGGAGTATAGGCTTAACTATAACTCTCAGTATCATTAGAATATAACGTAAAAATGAGTGGATAAGCACTAGATGTGGAAGAAAAAGTCAATGCTGGAAAGCGATCCGGAGATAAAATCTCTAGACGCTATATGTAAAGAAGCGAGGCTAAAAGGCAAGCTGAGCAAAAAACATATCGAATTACTTACAAAAATTTTTGGCTCAAGATTTCTAAATGCGTGGAAAGCCGTAAACGAGAGAAGAGTTAAAAAATATATTTTTAAGCCAAGCGGAAGAGTAATCTGGATAGTTGTTGGAAGAAGAAGGGATTATTTAATCATGCCATCTGCAAACTTTTGTTCATGTGATGATTTCTACTATAATGTGATGAATCGTAAGGCACGCCTCTGCTATCATCTAATCGCGCAGAAGCTTGCTGAAAGCTTGGGAATTTTCGATATTTTTGAAGAAGATGATTCCTTTTATGATGTACTTATGAGAGAATGGAGGAAAGCTACATATTAAAATATTAGAAAGTCACAAAATATCTGAGGTTACGAGGCTTGAGCACAGAAGAATACTTCGGTATGATCATTAACATAATAATCAGCATTACGCTCCTAGTTCTCATAATGATCTTCTTTTATATAATTTACGGAGAAAAAGAGAAGACGGCATCTTTAAAAAAGAGATACGCCCTGAAAATCTCAAGGTTTCTCTGGAAATTAATGATTATATGATGTGCCGTCTCTCTATACTCTGAAAACTTATTCTCCGGAAAATAAAGAATAGAACTATGCCTATTATTGTTAGTAGAATGGCTAAGAAAATTGCTAGCAAAGAAGGTTTCCCTACTCCGAGCATTATTGGTATAGGTCCTATAAAAACTATGAGGCCTGGGGATTGAGACACTCCCTCCATTAGCCCAGCAACCATTAATATTATCATGCCCAAGAAGGCGAGAAGAAAACCTATCAAAAAAATCTTTATAAACAAAGGATAGGATGTCCAAAGCATCTCCTCCTTAAAACTCTGATTTCTCTTATTATAGCATTCGATGCAGAGCCAGCTATTCTTTTCAAAACATTGGGAGCAAACATTTCGTCCACAGTTGCTACATACGTACATTGCAGGGTTAACGCCGCAGATCTCACAGATTCTTCCCATCCACAACTATCCCCTATACTAGATGATGATCTTAGGAGTTAGCATTAAAACCACGACGATTATTATAAGTAATATCGCTAATGCTATTAGGATCTTCATTGATTCTCTGTCAGTACCGAATATTATCGGCACAGGCCCAATCATTACCAGCCCTCCGCCTCTTACTTTTCCTCTAAAAGAGAGGCTTTGGATAAACATTAGGAGAATAGCGATGAACGCTATGGCGAATCCCAAAATTATTAAAGTTGTGCCTAGAGTAACTAGTATTGATTGATCTGGCACTTTCGTTAACCCATAAATACACTTCATTGTTGTGTCAAATAAACTTTTATTCTTCTTCTCATTAAGAGATTCGAGCAGAAATATGTCGGTTGAAGAGATAATCGAGAGGATTCTTTCATCTCGTAAAGATGTTACACGTAACACTATTCTTCGCTTAATTAACAAAAAAATTCAAGAGTCTAAGGGGTTTCTAACCTTAGAAGGTGCAGCGAGGGCGGTAGCGGCTGAATTTGGCTTAGAGATCACTGGGATTCCGCTAATGAAGGGTACATCGATACGTAATCTTGTCTCAGGATTAAGCGATGTGACGATTGTAGGTCGCATATTGCATGTGAATCCCACACGTACTTTTGTTAAGTCTAACGGTGAAGAGGGAAAAATGAGAAGTCTCTATGTTACTGACGGAACAAGCATGCTCAGAGTAGTTGTATGGGGTGATCTAGTGAATGATCTGGATTTTGAGGTGATTGGTAAAATCGTTAGGTTTTCCCACGGGTATGTACGCGAAGGGTATGATGGAAAACTAGAATTCAATATTGGTTCAAAGGGTAAAGTTGAAATATCGCCTCGCGGCATATCGGAAGATGATTTCCCACCGCTCGAGAGATTCTTCAAGAAAATTGGTCGGATCGGGTCTGAGACCAAGGTGAATATTTTCGGGCTTGTAGTGAATGTTTTCCCTGTAAACACATTCGTACGTAAGGATAAATCCTCTGGTAAAGTGAGGAGGGTTGAAGTAGGGGATAGGACAGGGAAGGTGACCGTTGTATTATGGAATAACAAAGTTGACGAGCTAGCTGGCGTGGAGACAGGAAAATATTTGGAGATTCTGGGAGCTAAAGTACGTAAAGATATAAATGGTCGAGTTGAGCTTCATGTTGACGGCTCCGTAGATGCCGCTCTGCTCCCAACTTTACCTCCAGATTTAAGGAATGTCTTCTTATACGCATAGCTTAAGTATTGTGGAGGAACTGTTTAAAGCACTAAACATCAATTCCTTTTTTGTCATAGAAACGAAAATACCGCGATGAGTATAGGAATAAAAACTGATAGAAGGATCATAGAGTTTTTCTTAGTTTTCTTCGAGGTCTCGTCGACGATCATGCAAAGATCGTCTATTTGCCGCTCTCCTATGACTTTCACTCCGGAGATGCTCACCTTACAATATGACACTTCTGCAAACTCAAGGTTTTCCAAGGCTTTTTTAACGCCATCTTTAATATATCTTATCAATTTTTCATGGTCTATAGCTTCTCCGACTGGATGGTATCCTCTATCATTTAAGACTACAGCATTAACTGCATGAGTATCAGTCGTCGTAACCTCACTGTAATCCACGCCTAAACTGCTAACTTCAGAGATTATCTTTTCTCTTAGCCCCGAAACCATATTATTGCCATCAATCGTAATATAGGCTGTCTTCTGTCCGTTTACTTCAACAACCACGATACTTATTCCTCCAGGGCCCATTCCATCCCGAATACTTAGATCCGGAGGAATGATCTTAGCTGCTCCAACTTTAAAATTAAACATTGGAGACTCCGTTGCTTTTTCTAAGGCTAAGGAGGCTACGTGAAGGATTGGCTCCTTTATTTTTTCAGCGATGAAGTCTCCATTTATGCTATTATGCGCGTCAACAGTAGATACTGAAGAAAATCCATACTCCCTTGCTTTTTCTTCAATTAACCCCTTGAGCTCAAAAGGCATATCCTCCGTTGTATTTGGTGAAAGAGTCACTATGACGAGGGCATGTCCATCAAATACTTGGCAATCTGCAGTGGCACCTTCTTTTCTGACCTGTATGAAAGGAGATGCTTGATTTCCAAAGCTATTGAATTCGGCTTTGAGTAGATTATTAAGCACTTTTTTGTTCTCATGCTGTGATGCTAAATCTAATCCATGACCTGATATTCCATGCTGAACAGAGATCACGCATCCAAATTTATTCTCTAATGCTTTTTGAATCATGCTGGGGATATAGCTGCTTCCGACATTCTTAAAGGGTCCCGGATGAAAACTTGGAACCACAATCATGGTTTTCATTCTGCCATTAGATCTAAATGCAAGCATCGAGACCTCTACGTCACGTTCCTCACTTAGCTCCTCAAATATTTCCTCTAAAGGTTCAACTGCCCCTTCTGTCCAGTTCGCAAAGAATGCCCTAAAAAGATGTAGAGATGGAATCCCAACAGTCTCATCACCGATCTTATTTAAAGACCTAACCAATAATTCTATGAGTGAGAAGGATGCGAGCGTCGCCACAACGCTCTTCAATAAGGCACCATGCCAGCTCTCCAAGGGTAAAAGATGTGGAATGAACAGAGCTGCTATGAAGAATGACGGCTGAAAAATTGCAGAAGCCCCAGCTCTTACTATGCTGACAAACGAGACTGCTCGAAATACCAATATTCTAAGGGTAAGCGAGGAGAAGAAGCCGAGAGAGCTAGCCTTAAGATTGATGTTTTCCGCTCCAGAAAGTCTAAAAATGATTAGATCAGCTAGTATGAAAACGGAGAGGATGAAGTTTGAGATGAGGGAGAGAAATGATGTTCTCCTAAAGTCTAATATTGTGTCTTCATGTAGTATCCATCTGCACGTTATATAATTGCAGATGAATGTTGCGAAGGCTAGAATTCCCCCGAGTCCAAGTCCTAAAAGAAACCCTTCAGCTGAAGGCGTATAAATTATGAAGATGAATACTCCGGTTAATAGGCAGTGTAGAACTAAGAGAGTATAGATTCTTCTGGCTGATGGAAGTGTGAAGAGTGATGAATATCGACTGATCGCCTTCTCTCTATAGTTTTTCTCTGTCACTGAAGAGTCCCTACAGTTTATTTTGGATCTAGAATATAAAAAGTGTAAAAGAGTCTTTTACACTTTTTTGCATATTCCGATTTTCTCAGTGATTTGTGTTTGATTGAGGATTGAGCCATTCAGTATGAATCAGTGATCTATCTCTATATTTTTGGAGAAGAATCTTCCTTCTAGATAATAGAAAAACTTATTTGCTGATTATTCTACTTTTTGATGAAGGCTCATGTCCGATAATCCGCCTCCTACAATTTTTCACATGCTTGAAAAACATCTCGGCCGGAAAATCCATGTTATTTTAGATCAATCTTATGGATATGAAGGTATTCTGACGGCGGTAACACGTGATCCTCCTGGAATATGGCTTTCAGAAGGTAAAGCAACCGTTCTTAGATCGACTATTGCCCAGCCTATTCCCCAAGTTGTAAGTAAAATTGATCGGAGTGAAGTCTTCATAAATCTCAATTCTGTTCATCGCATAGAAATCCTTCACGATTAAAGTCTAATATTGGTTAGTAGTTTAGGATTAGAAGTCTCTGATTTTCTCGCATTTGTAAGTCCGCATTCCATAAATTGGATCCTGAAAGTTCAGGTTGCTACATTTTAAGAGCGATGAGACCATTAGAATTGCTGGAGGTGTCCTTTCATGGCGCTAAAATATTTAGCACTGCTAGAGTTGCGTAAATGGCTTCCTCCGTTCGAACGGTCTCTACGCCTTGATCCGGAATAGTATTGATGATAAAGTGTGCTACATCCTCAAGTCTAATATTTTCTTGTTTAATAATTTCTTGAAGTCCTTGAGTTGGGGAGCCAAAAGCAACAAGAACTTTGCTGGATCTCTTCCAGCGGTTAAGTAATCTATCTATAACTTTCATCACGGGTTCGCCGCGTCGAGAAGTAGCAATAACTAAGTCGTATTCTCGGTTTTTCAAGATTCTACCTAAAGGAGAACTGGATTTCTTAACCCTGTAGCCCCAATAGAACTTCACCTTATCGGGGCTAGTTATTTCGCCGATCAATTCTCTGCCTTTCTCTTTTATTGTGACTGTTACTCTAGAGTTAACCTTCATTCGTACACTGGGAACCAGAAGTGGTCTTTCCACGCCTATATCAATATAAGCTCCTTTTTTGCTCGATGAAATTACTACTCCCTCACGGCACTCTCCTATCTTTAAATTTTTTTCCTTTTTTTCGGTTGGATGATGAGGCGTTCTCAGAGGAGGCAAGATCCCAACATATCTGAGTTCAGGTCTAATCTTGAATAATCGTTTTCTCAAATACTGTGGTGTCTCCATATATGAAAGAATCATCTCGATTAGATCCGCATCTCTTGTTTGGTTCTGGCTGAGAATGTCCGGATAAATTAATACTTCATCCACGCGAAAGATTGCCAGCGCTCGCCCAACAAGTCCTATCCTAAGCGTCTTTTCTCTCAAATGTGGAATATCAGATGTAAAGGACGCAGGGATGGCGACTGAAATCCTTACTTGTCTTTTTAAAGGATGGGTGGACTGCACGATCACCGCCGTGCTAGAGACGTCTAATTATCAGAGTAATCTTTGAAAAGATAATGTTTTTGGCTAAAATGAAAATTTTCGCTTACTATCTGGCTTTGAAAATCCCGGAACTTTAAAATCATTTGATGCTGTTTCTTCTTCAAAAATATTTTCGTTATTTTGCCACTCTGAAGAGTAAATCTTTATAGCATGTAGATATACTGATGTATAATAAGGCATTCCATATATGGTTTGCCGCTTATCTCGCTAGACTTTCACTCAGCAAATGACACGCTTATAGCTTGGGAGGGGTTTGATGGAAAAAGAGGAAGAACTACTGGAATTATCCGCTAAATACAAAGATATGGAATTAAGATTCAAGGGTAAACCTGACGACGTTATCAAGTCTCTCTTGAAGTTTATTCAGCAGATTCTTCCGGCGTATGATCTAGCTTCGAAACTTATCTTAACGGTCGATTTAGAAGATCTTCTAAAGCGCTTAGAGGGCATAATAGCTTTTACACCTGAAGGTTTAGTCGTCACTGTTCCGAGGGAGAAGATCGGAGGAGGGAAAGACGCCATATTACTTCACCTTGTTAAAGCGTATGTTGGATGCAAGACTGGAAGGCTGGAGAAAGATTCGCTAGCAACGGGTGAGATTGCCTCGTTAACCGGCGGGAAAACAAGCACCATTACGGCTCGCCTAAGCGAATTAGTTAATTCAGGCTGGGTTGAAAGAGTTGGGCGTGGGGAATACAGAATAACAACTTTGGGAATCCGCAATTTTATTGATGAGGTTTTGCCGAAAATAGAGAGTGGGGAAAGAGTATAGTTGAGGGAATCTGAGAAAGTAAAGGTTCATGTTGAGATTGGCGATGCTAGAGCAGATTTCGAGGGAGATGTGGATCAAGTCTTCGAGTTAGCCGCAAGGTTTCTGACGCAGATATGCCCTAGTTTAAAGGTTCTTCGAAGACTAATTTATACGCCAGATATAACAAAGCTTGCGGAGAAAATTGGAGGTCTCATCGAAATATCTCCTGAAGGACCAATTATGCTATTTAGTTTTGATGTTCCCACGAGAGATGCCGTATGTCTTATTCTTCTTGGAGCATATTTGGGAAAAGTCTTGGGTATTCTCGGTAAGGATTCTATCTCGTCGAGAGATCTTGCCAGAATAATCGGAAAAGCGCGTAAAACCGTATCTAACGAAATGCCTCGCCTCGTCTCTGAAGGTGTGGTTGAAAGAACATCAGAGGGAGAATATCGTCTCACAATCTTAGGCATAAAGAAAACTGAGAAGATAATTGAACGCTACAAGAAATAGATCTATCGGCTTGCTTCTTATTTTTACAGTAATCTGTCGATTGCTTCAACTATCTCCTCCGGCTTGTCAAGATCAACCCCTATAAATGGAATGTGCATTCCCCTCTTTTCGAGGCTTTCATTAAGCATACTAATGAAGACTCCTTCTTCTTCGACGTATCTTTTAAGAGATCCTTTCCTGATAGGTGTGCATTTTACTCCACACGTAGGTGATCTCTCAACACCTACTACTGCTAGAATTTTAATGCGGGGTTCCCTGGCGTTTTTGACTAGATGCATTAATTCTTCAGCGGCTTCCTCAGCAAGTTTTTTGCAGTGTTCCCGAAATCCAGGTAATTCTAAGTATTCGTCTTTTGTTCTAGGCGGTCTTGGATTGCCGCAAAATGTGAATTCTGGACATGGTAGCTGTATAATGCCTATTCCTAAACGTGCTGCCATATCGAGGACCTGAATAGTCACTCCGCGGTTTTTCTCTATTGGTTTTCCCTTCTGCCACCATCTTGTTGATCGGTTAAGTATGCAATGAGAAAGCGCTAGAACTGGTATCTCACGCATCATTTTTCTCCCTCACTATTTTTAGTGCTGAATTTATGGTTTTGGAGGGCGTTTCTGGACATAAACGTATCTTCGAGGCCTGCCCTCACGTGTGAGTATTCCATCTCTAACTAAATCGAGTAATACGTGGGCTACTGCTGTCCGATCATAGTGGTAACCTATCCTAGTCATTTCTTCATGTACTTGGCTTAGTGATCGCGGCTCAGTGAAGAATCCCTCTCTCCAAAGTCTCTCTAGAATTCCCCTGCATGTTTCAGCCCTCTCAGCCTGATAAGTTGCTTCCCTGATCATCGGAATCGGCTTTTTTGCATATTCAGTTATGGTGGAAAGAACTTTGTCAACAACTCTCTGTATCTGATCCTCTCGGCATTCTATCTCGAATTCGATACTCCCCACTCTCATTTTTATGTGGACTCTAGTTTCTTCATCAGCTCGCTTATTATTCTCCAATTTTTTCACGTTTTGATGTTGCTTTCTGATGATGATGGTTGTTGATTTTTGTTGTGCATTTTGCGCATGCGCAACATTTATATAGGAATAATTCTCAACTATTTTTCGAGTTGGTGAATATTGTTGATTGGGCAATTACATTATGAAACAACACCAAAATATAGCTTTCTACAATCTCTCAGAAACCTAGGGATCTCAAAAAGGATAGTAGAGCTAAGCCTTAACTCAATGCATACAATAAAAGGGAAGATCTTCAAGGTAAGCAATGAAGAATTAGCAAGTTTCTTCATTGAGCATATGGATAGTGAAGATCAATTGCCAACCAAAGATGGAATGCTCTCCGCATTAATAATGCCCCTAAGAGCCATTCGCGACGGAACATCAATAATAGGAATAGATGTTTCAAGTATAAAAATCGGCGTCACCGATGTCGGCGTCATATACGCTGTAAGAGGAGCAATCGTGCTTAAGACAAATAATCACTATAGGTATATCCGCTTAGGGCCTCTTCCTTTTCACATAACAAAAGAGAATATTCATGAGGTATTCGGTGAACTGAGCAGAGATTTATCCCTAAGATTTAATTTCCTCTCCTACATAGACCCTCAAATACAGTTATGTAACATCATGGAGAAATGGTTACGAGCATATGTTTCTCATCTTGCAAGGAGAAGCATAATTCTATGGGATGGTTCCTTAACTGCGGGAACGCCAGGAAACCCCGTATCTGATCTCTCAAAAATGCTCAGAGCAGCTAGAGAAAACTCCAATGTAGTCATGGGAATCTCTAAGGAGACGAGTCTCAAGTTTATCAGATGGGGAATGACGGATTTGCTTAATGGATACAAGCCGCCTTATCTTTTCGAAATAAGACCCGCTTCTTTCTCGCACACCGGCTCCCTGCGGCTTCTGGGAAGAATTTACGTGGCGAAGCTAGCAAAGAGAGGCTGCGCTTTCCGTTTAGACATTGACAAAGCTATTCCTAGAGACGAAGGTATAGTGGCGGTTGAAAAACTTATAGGCAATGAGACGCTTTATCAAGGCTATCCCGAAACCCTGCGTTTAGCACATATATACTCTACATTCACCGCAAGTGACGTCATAGGAATACAAAGGTTGCTGATTAAGAAATACGGGCTTAAGCTTGTTGCGCATAATAACATGCATAGAACTCTTTTTGGCCCCTATGGAGCAAGGCTTGGAGATTGAAATAAATGAGGCTCTTCAAGAAGACCGGCAACACCATGCATATTCTATGCTTTCCAGACGAGGAGGTTGAGAAAGGAGAATATTTGCTCATAAGGGACGAAAGGGCTCGCAAGTCGATGATTGTTCAAGTGATAGATATCGAATTTGCAAACGTACCCGGCGTAATGGAGGAGATACTTCGTTCTTCAGGTATTGAAGAGTTTGTTGAAGGCGAAGATAATGATCCATTAGATGTCGCATCGCACATACTATACATACAAGACGCTCGTCTGCTTATATGTAAGGTTCACGGAACTATAGTCAACGGTGAGCTTATACCCGAGAGTTCATGGCTTCCCTCGAGAACGCATTCAACAATACGCAAGATCCCAACTGAGTCGCTTGTGAAGCTAGCTAATATCGAAGGAAGCCTTCCGATAATGATCGGGGAAACGCGGGATTCCTTTCCGCTAGCTATCGATGCGCGTCAGCTAGACGGACGATTAAACATAATTACAGGAAAGAAAGGAACAGGTAAGTCGCATCTCTCAAAGATACTCGCCTTGGGTCTTGTTGACTACGGTGCAACCGTTGTAATTCTAGATCTCAATGGAGAATACACTAATCTCGGATATAGCCTAGATGGATCTAAAAACAAATATCACGATAAGATTCACATTTTATCTCCTGGTAAAACCTTCAAGGTAACCTTATATCAGACTAATCTCTACGTGATCATGAGAACGCTTGTTTACGCCTTGGGGCTTCCAGGAACATCAGCTCGCGAGTTCCGGCACATATGGAAGTTCCTTGAAAAAACGGGAAGATTGACACTTCATAATCTTGGAGAGGCCATACAGAACTGGAAATGTAATCAACATGTTAAAGACGCGTTATATTCACGATATTCAGCGCTCGTTAATTCTGGATTCTTCACCGATAATATGGCTGAGGCGACGGATTTTGAAAAGCTGCTCCGCAGAACCGAAAGGAACGGCGGAGGAATAATAGTAATAGACCTAAGCGACACTTCACCCTCAGATCGTCAAATGGTTGTGGAATATGTTCTCGCAAAGATTCAGGAGACACTTTCTCAGTGGAAGATAAGAGCGGTTTTCCTATTCGCCGAGGAAGCTCATCTCTACTTAAAGGAGACCTACTGGGACGATATAGTCACAAGAATGCGGCATTTTGGACTCTTCACAACTTTCATAACGAACCAACCGAACACAATACATGAGAATATCTATCGCCAAGCTGACAATATCTTTCTTTTAAACTTCGTTAATGAACATGATCTTCAAATAATCTCTAGAGCGGCAAGGGCAGACGCTGAGACTATAACCTCAATTGTACGTGATCTGCCCCCTCATCACTGTCTCTTACTGGGGAAGGTGGTGAAAGATTTCCCGATAATAGTGAAGATTAAATCCTTAGATGTAAAGACGATGGGTCAGACGAGATTCTTCTTTACAGAAAAAGAGAGACTTGTACCTGACAAGATCACTATTCATGAGGGGAAAGACTCGAATCTTTAGAATGTTTTATGTTTTCCTAATATACCGAGACTTTCTCAACTCCCTTAACTTTCAGGAGCTTTGGAATAATCTCTCCCGGGATCTTCTTCTCGGCTATTAATACAAGCTTCGGCTCCGGAGTTAGTTCAGGATCATCAACGATTGCTTGTCTTATGCTGATCTCCTTTTCAGCCAACAGAGAGGCTGAACCTGCTAGAATTCCAGGCATCCGCGCATCAACGGGAGTTATCTCAATAACTCCAAAATTTAGGTATCTAGCGACTTCCCTAAGCGAAGCTCCTGCAGGCTTCAAGTTTCTGAAAATCCCTTTGAGATCTGGATTTCGATCGATCATTCTTATTGTGCGTATTACTGTTCTTCTATCGACTCCTGCAACACGGCTTATTTCAGTTATTGGGATTACGATCTTATCGCAGTAGATCTTCCCGTTTTTTATACTGAATCCATACTGGATAAGTATTCTCGCGACGTTAAGTCTCTCGGGGTAACCTTTCAAGCATTCCGCTACTTTCTTCCACATCTTTAGACGCCTAAAAATCCAACTTATCTGCTTATTATTTTTCTCTTTTTAGATTTTAATTTATCTCGATGCTACCTAAAGATTCTAGCTGAATAACACTCGCTTAAGGGTTTCCAGACTTATAGTTGCTATTCTTTGCGGACCCGGAGAGAAATCAAAGACCTCAACAGATATGAAACCTTTGTAGCCTATTTCCTTTAAAGCATTCATTATCTGCTTAAAATCCACATTTCCAAATCCAGGTCCCAACATATTGTCGTCATTGGCATGAAAATGAACAAGGTAGTCTTTACTTATCCTTATGATATCGGGCAAGGGTCTTCTCTCATCAAGCATGCTGTACACGTCTAAGTTAAGCCTAAAGTTTGTATGAGCGATTTTTTCTATTAACCGTATAGCCTCTTCTGCGGTGTTTATAAAATTCGTTAATGATCTAGCTAAAGGTTCAAAAGCTATTATAACATCATAATCCTCAGCGAACTCGCTACATGCTGAGAATATTTCTTCGGCATACCTCCAAGCCTTTTCCCGAGATATTCCTTTCAGAACATTTCTTTGGTTGGGAGATCCAAAAACCATGATTCTTCCGCCAATATCGCTTGTGAATTTCACAAGATCGCAAAGATAGCGTTCTGTACGTTTTCTTACGTTTTCACTGGGATGAGTAATATGAAGTCCTTTAGGACCTCTGAGAAGCCAGTGAGTTCCAACGATCTCCAGGCCGTATGAAGAGGCTATATTTTTTATCTCTTCACATTTCTTTCTACTTATATTCCTAATATCATCCGATATCGTGAATGGAGCTATCTCCACACCCTCATAGCCTATCTTAGAGACAAATCTAAAAACTTCCTCCATCTCCCATCCCCTAAAAATCTCATTGCATATAGAGATCTTCACGCGGATTCCCCCCAACTACACCATCTTGAAATAGTTTATATTAATCCATAATAATACTACGGTTTGGAGAGGATCTATGAGCGTTCCACTAGAAAGAATAGATGAATATACTTGGCGTATTCCTAAAAAGTTTAAGCGTGGAATGCGTGTTCCTGGAATGGTCTTCGCTGATGAAGAATTGCTTTCAAAGATGAAGACCGACCGAACATTGATTCAATGCGCGAATGTAGCGCATCTTCCCGGAATTTATAAGTATGCGATAACCCTGCCAGATGGCCACGAGGGATACGGCTTTCCAATAGGCGGAGTGGCGGCCACCGACTATGAAGAGGGCGTGATCAGTCCTGGAGGGGTAGGTTACGACATAAACTGCGGCGTTAGGCTCTTAACAACAAATCTTTCAGAAGAGGACATTCGTCCTCATCTAGTGAAGCTGGCTGAGATAATCTTTAGAAACGTTCCATGCGGGCTGGGAAGCCGCAGAAAGACAAGTGTTTCAATGAGCGAGCTAGACCGCATAGTCACAGAGGGGGTTCCAAGAATAGTTGATCAAGGATTCGGCTGGCCTGAAGATATAGAGCATTGCGAAGAGAATGGATGCATGAAGTACGCGAATCCAGATAAAGTCTCCTCAACAGCTAAGAAGCGCGGATTATCCCAGATCGGGACGCTTGGTTCAGGGAATCATTTTCTAGAGGTTCAAAAGGTTGACAAGATATACAACCCAGAAGTAGCCAAAGCTTTCGGAATAACGCATGAAGGACAAGTAACTGCTATGGTCCACTGTGGATCACGCGGATTTGGACATCAAATATGCTCCGATTATCTCCGCGTTGTAGAAAGAGCCACCCATAAGTATGGCATATCCCTACCGGACAGGGAACTTGCATGTGCTCCGGGAAAGAGCAGAGAAGCTCAAGACTATTTTGAGGCGATGTGTTGCGCCGTGAATTATGCCTTCGTCAACAGGCAGATGATCACGCATTGGCTTCGTCAAAGCTTTGAAGAAGCCTTAGGAGTCTCGGCAGATAAGATAGGATTAAAGCTGGTCTATGATGTAGCACATAATATCGCGAAGATTGAAGAGCATGACATAGAGAATAGAAGAGTTAAGGTTTGGGTTCATAGGAAAGGAGCTACGAGAGCCTTTCCTCCTGGACACGAAGCGGTACCTGCTGATTATCGTGAAATTGGCCAGCCAGTTTTGATTCCAGGATCAATGGGCACAAGTTCCTATGTACTCGTCGGAACCGAGAAAGCTATGGAGATTTCTTTTGGCTCAACTGCTCATGGTGCTGGCAGAATGATGAGCCGAGCTGCTGCTAAGCGAAGATTCTGGGGAGGAGATGTCAAGAAGAATCTGCAGAAGAGAGGGATCGTTGTTAGGTCAGCTAGCTCCACCGTACTCGCCGAGGAGGCTGATCCCGCATACAAGGATGTTGATAGAGTCGCGGCAGTCAGTGATGCTGTAGGCATTGCTAAGCGTGTTGCAAGACTGGTTCCACTTGCAGTTATAAAAGGTTAGCGTCGTTTCTCTCGTGCCTCTGAGTAGGGTGTGTGAAGAACCTCCTCAACTTTTTTTGTAATCGTTGGACCCAATCCACGTATTTCTCTTGCCCATCTATCAAGATTTACTAAAGCATTAAATGGAGTTTCAAAGGATTCTAGAAGATTCAGGGCTTTTTCTCTTCCGATGTTTGGAAGACTCGATAAGAAGAAGATCTGCGCCTCAGCCAGGGTTTCAGTTTTCTTAACTGGATGAACTGTGGGGATGCGTCTCTCAACTATTTGTTCCTGCTTAGCTGACGTATATAGAAAATCTATTGTCTCCTTATAGCTAGTTGTGTGAATCATGTTTATTCCATGCTTAGCCAAAGCGAACATAGCTCCCCAGACCGCAGATGGATTTACTCTGCTAAACTTGTAGATTATTGGAAAGTAACCTTCGATTAAAATGAATGGTTTCGGATATGCCTCTTTTAGAAGAAAGAGCTGATCGAAGAGGTATCTGCGGGTTAAAGTATAAACGAAGTCCTGGACGGTCTTCCTTTCAAATATGCACTCATCCGATATAATGTAATCTCCTTTTTCGAGATACTGAACTCTAATAATGGCGCCTTTCTCTCTGAGTCCCTTAATTATCTTCGAAGCGCTACTTGCCTCTCTACTATCGACAATGATCACTGGTTGATCTTTATGTTTTTCATCTCTCAAGTAAGGTATTAAGCTCTCCGACCCGGACATTGTGGCCAGTCTCAAATAGAATTTAAACCTTACAGCCTTAAAAGTTAGTCTCAGAATATTTGGAATCAATAATGATGAATTTAGATATAGTTTAGGCCATAAGTTGGTGTTGGTAACGGCAGAGCATCTGAGAGATATTCTGGAATGGGCTTGACCTCAAATTCGAGTCTCCGCGGAGACCTAGTTTTTTCTGGCGATCCGAAGAAGAGCAGTGTAAGGGCCCGTGGATCTCGAAAATCTGCTTTCTTTCCATTCAAGTAAAACCTTAACTTTCCATGTGTTAGGTCAGAGATGAATTGCTGAACTTTCCTCTCAGGCATCTTCTCCTTTAGAAGAAGCCTTACTTTCTTTAAGAAGCTTTCCAAGCTTATTATGGATATGCTTGCGGGAGCTTCAGATTTCGCCTTCTTAAAGCCATATCTCTCCAGCAAATACAGCATTTCTACGTCTTGATATGGCACGCTGAGTCTTACCGAGTTAATACGCGAATTGTTCAGAAGCTCACTCAATAAGTATAAAACGGCCTCTCTTGATCCAGCATACTCTACTATGTTAGGTGTTTCCTCGTCGGGGAGTAACCCGGTTGCTATATAAGCCAAGGGCCTACTTCCAATCTTAGCTATGTAAATCCTAAATTTTATATCATTTCGCAGAAATCCCCGCCCAGCTAGAATTTTGAAGTCTTCAAAGCTACGCCTATATCTTATGGGTTCTTTATGATAGATCTCAACAAGATCATTCAATAGAGCCTCTTCGTAACGAACAATATTCACATCGTTCAGTTTTATTTTAAGTCCTCCGGAAGGAATTTCATAAGTGTAAATCTTGCCTGCCTCTACGCATCCAGCTCTTCTGTATAGGTTTCTAAATCCTGAAATAAGTGTAAAGTCCACACCGTCTTTCATCATTTTTGAGAAAGCGTCTTTCACTAAGGCGGAGGCATAGCCTCTTCTCCTATATTCGGGATGGGTACATACGCTTCCTATCATGCCAACTCTGAACCAATATCCATGAATGAGAAGGTCTTCTTCTCGTATGCCTACATGAGAAACCAGCTTTCCATCACAAATGATCACCCTAAGATTTTCCAGATTACCTTCTGAGAAGAGCTGGGGAAAAAGATCTCCCATGATCATTGGATGATCAGGCATGAATATAGAGCTTGTCAGATGAATTATCTCCTTTAACTCCTCAGGTTTCGCCGCTCGAGGCCCCTCAATCATCCTAACTTCCTTCCTGAAAGTTTTTGGTAAAAAAAGTCTGCCCAATATTTCATTTTAAAACACAACCGAAAGATCGTTGTCATGCATTTTCGTTATATTGATTCTCACCATTCTACATTCAGATGTTTCGCTATTTTCTCCTTCAAAATCTCTATGAGGCGGGGATCGTTCCTTCTGTATACATCAGGCACTCCTAAGACTACGATCTTATTATCAGCTTCTGGACAGAGGTCTAAGATCGCATCTCTGTGATGATCTTCCATTACAAAAATCATATCAGCCCATTCTATTAGATCCTTAGAGATCCTATTTTTCGCATGTACCCATGTTCCAGCAGATTTGACCTCAAAGTTCTCTCTGCCGCTTAGAAGACCTTCAGCCGTTGGGCTTCTGTCCATGTTTCCTGTGCAGACGAAGAGTATTCTTTTAACCATCGCACATCAGAAAAAGACTCTCAATAGCTTGTTGAAAAGTCTTTCCATTTGTTTTTCGTATCAAAAGCAATATGATCGTGGAATATTGTCTCTTAAGAAAGTATTCCAGTTATCGTGGAAAAAATCTCATGTATGTGGATATGGGCGAGATCCAAGCTCTACTATTATGTCTTTCATCTTTCCCGACCTCACCACGGTAATTTTGATCTTATCTCTAGGCCTAGTGTTCCTTTCTAAATAGGTGGATAAGTCATCACCATTCCTAATACGTGTTCCATTTATCATTATAATTATGTCTCCACCTATCTTGATGCTTCTCCCATCAACGAACACTGTCTGA
>Ga0190363_1000281_pt1 | contig 29385 bp, 38 predicted proteins | sample 48721867_MG_FD_161272 | JGI IMG/M metagenome (GOLD analysis project Ga0190363, IMG submission 161272) | Hydrothermal vent microbial mat bacterial communities from Southern Trench, Guaymas Basin, Mexico - 4872-18-6-7_MG | ecosystem: Environmental > Aquatic > Marine > Hydrothermal vents >... | reverse complement strand
ACCCTCAGAAGCCTCTGCTTCAACAACCTCCCCATCCTTAAACTTTAACTTAACATTTTTCATTTCAACACCTTGGTGAAGTACTGGATAGGTGAATTTTATTACGCCATTGGCTGAATCTTCTACAGGTGATGTGAAGACTTCCCCGTCCGGAAGATTCTTCTTACCATCAGCATTAATCCATTTCCTACCTTCAACACTTAGTACTAAGTCTGTGTCCGGACCGACAATGTGTATTTCCTTAACTTTATTTAGAAACTCAACATACTTCTTCTGGGTCTCGTGCATTTTCTTCCAAGCCGCTATAGGGTCTTCTGAGTCAGCATAGCATGCTTTGTAAACGAAATCTTCGAAATCAATTGTTGACATGCTAGCTTCCTGAGCCATTGAAGGTGTAGGGTATGGCGCTAGAACCCATCTCAATTCTCCTTTAGCTTCCCTTTCCCTTAGAATCTTAACTATTTCGGTTCTAGCTGTGGCAGCTAGCTTTAGCCTTTCAGGATTAATTGTGTTTAGCATTCTAAGGTTTACTTCGGAATATATCGATATGAGTACTGTAGCTTTTTCAACAATAGCCTTACGTATGGGTGAAACATGTTTTAGCTGCTTCTCAGAAGCTTCTTTGAAAAATATTTCCTCGGAAACATCATCGGAAAGCATTAAATGAGGATAACCTCCGGCTCTAAGGGCTTCTCTAAATATCTCCCTTGCCAAAGGTAAGGCTATAGGTCTTGAGAAAATTACAACTTCATCATTGTCCTTTATTTCTGTAGAATACTTTACCACAAGTTTTGCTAGATTAGAGATTCTAGGATCAACCATGCCTTATAGCCTCGTATACGAAACTGCTAACTTAGGTTAGGGTAGGAGTTTCGGAAGTTAAGTATATCGGTCTCTAAAAGCTATAGTTTATCTGAAAATTTTAAGGGATCTCTTTTGAGAAAATACTTTATTGAATCAGTAGATGAGCTTATAGAGCTAGGGGAAGCTGCTTTAGGGTTAAGAAAATCAACATTAGCAATAACTAATGTCAACATAGTCGATGTTTATACGGGAACAATTAATGAAGGAACCATTTTAATATACAAAGATAGAGTTGTAGGGATAGTTAATGGTTCCTTCAAAGCTCAAAAGATATTTGATGGTGGAGGAAAGTATGCTATTCCGGGATTAATGGATGCTCACATGCACATTGAAAGTACAATGCTTTTACCTACTGAGTTATCTAAGCTACTTATACCTCATGGTGTAACCTCGATTTTCGCTGACCCCCATGAAATAGCCAATGTTTTAGGGGTTAGAGGCATAAAACTTCTCTTAGAACTTGCTAATAAATCCTTGGTCAGAGTGTTTATTGAGGTTCCCTCAAGAGTACCTACAGCTCCTCAATTGGAGGATACAGGATCTTCCTTAGGCATTAATGAAACCTTGGATCTCTTAAGCTTAGACAATTCTGTTTCGCTAGGTGAGCTTAATTACCAAAATGTTTTAGGGGAAAACAAAACATTCTATTTGGAAAAAATATTGTTAGCTGATTATCTAGGCAAAATAGTTAACGGACATATGGCAGGTGTTTCCACGGAAACATTAAATGTCCTTGGCTCTCTAGGCCTTCTAGACGATCACGAAACACTAGATTGCTTTGAAGCTGTTGAAAGATTGAAGCGTGGAATAGCAGTTATGGTTAGAGAGGGTTCTACTGAAAGAAACCTTGAAAACATCATTAAAGACATTATTAAAATTCCTGATAAGAGAAAGATTCTGATGTGTACTGACGATAAACATCCTAAAGACATTCTTTACGAAGGACACATAGACTACAGCGTTAGAAAAGCCATAGAGTTAGGCATGGACCCTATTGAAGCTATTCAAACAGCCACAATAAACATCGCTCAACACTTCGGAATCGATAGCTACGTTGGAGCAATAGCTCCCCTAAGGAAAGCAGATATTGTTTTGGTAAATAGCTTAGAAGAACTAAGCATATCTAATGTGTTTTTCGACGGAAAACATGTATTCGCCTATGGCAAACTTCTAGTTGAACTTCCTAAGCCAAACATTCCAAAATGGACTCTTAAAACTATTAAGATTAGTAAGGAGCTTAGAAGTGAAGACTTGGTTTTAAAAGCACCCATAAGCGAGGGTAGCGTTAAAGTTAGGGTTATGGGTGTTGTTGAAGACCAAATAGTTGTTAAAGAACTTAGTTACTGGTTAAGTGTTAAAGACGGTTTTATACTTCCCGATTTAGAAAACGATGTTCTACATATAGCTGTTGTTGAAAGACATCGTGGGCTTAAGAGCGTTGGTAAAGCATTTGTTAAAGGCTTCGGATTAAAGAAGGGAGCGATTGCTTCTTCAGTAGCTCATGATCATCACAATATAGTTGTTGTAGGGGTAAATGCTGAAGAAATGTATGCCGCAGTAAAGTACCTTGAAAAATATGGTGGAGGATTCGTTGTTGTCGAAAACAGATCCCTTAGAGCCATAGTTGATCTTCCATTCGCAGGTCTACTCTCACTAGATACTGCTGAAGAGGTTATAGAGAAACTAGAGAAAGCTAATGTGGAAGCTAGAAGGCTCGGATGTAAGCTTAAATCCCCATTTATGCAATTAGAGTTCATAACCCTACCTACGGTGCCGGAGTTAGGATTAACCAATAAGGGCTTGGTAGATTCGAGAAACTATAGAGTAATAGACCCAATAATAGAGTATAAATGAATTTTTTGCAATAAATATTTCATTATAAATGAAAAATAATTTATTGAGTTAAAGGATTTTTAGTAAAATTTTTATATTAGAACACTGTGCTTCTATTAGAGGAGGTTCGATTAAGACTATGGGAGGTAAGGTTGTTTTAGCATATTCAGGAGGTTTAGATACTTCAATTTCTATTAAGCTTTTAAGTGAAAAATATGGCTACGAGGTTTACACGGTAACTGTTGATGTTGGTCGGAAAGAGAATTTTGACGAAATAGCTAATAGAGCATACATGCTTGGTGTTAAAGAGCATATCTTCTTCGACGCTAAAGAGGAATTCGTCCAAAACTTTGTTTATCCAGCTGTTAAAGCTAATGCACTTTACGAAGACAAATACCCCCTATCATCAGCTCTTTCAAGACCCCTTATAGTTTTTAAACTTATTGAAGTAGCTAAGAAGGTCGGTGCAGATGCTATAGCCCATGGATGTACGGGTAAGGGAAATGATCAGATAAGGTTTGATGTAACAATAAAAGCTTTTCTCCCAGATGTTAAAATAATTGCTCCAATTAGAGACTGGGGTTTATCAAGGGATGTTGAAGCTGAACTGATAAGAAAATATAACATTCCACTTAAGCCTAAAAGGAAAATCTATAGTATTGATGAAAACCTTTGGGGTAGAAGCATAGAGTGCGGTCCTCTCGAAAATCCCGCACAAGAACCTCCGGAAGAAGTTTTCCAATGGACTGTTGATCCTAAGGATGCCCCCGATATTCCAGAATACGTCGAAATACATTTTGAAAAGGGGGTGCCTGTAAAGCTTAATGGTGAAAAACTTAGCCCGGTAAAGCTTATTTCAAAACTAAACGAAATAGCTGGAAAACATGGTGTTGGAAGAATAGACCATATTGAAGATAGAGCTGTTGGTTTTAAGTCAAGGGAAGTCTATGAAACACCTGCTGCACTAACGATAATTGAAGCTCATAAGGATCTAGAAAAGCTAGTGCTAAACTTTAACGAACTTAAATTTAAAAAACTCGTAGATAATGAATGGACGAATCTCGTCTACAGCGGACTTTGGGCTGATCCGTTAAGAGAGGAACTTGAAGCGTTTATCAATAAAGTTAGTGAAAGAGTTTCTGGTGTTGTTAGACTTAAGCTCTACAAGGGACATGTAATCGTTGTTGGAAGAAGTAGTCCCTATAGTTTATATGATAAGCTCACAGCGACGTATGAGAAATACTCAACCTTCAATCAATCATGGGCTAAAGGTTTCATAGAACTATGGAGTATGCCAACTGTTGTAAGTAAAAGGATTCTAGAGAGGTTAAAGTGAAAGTTGCTTTATAGAAAAGGAGCTGTTGAAGGCGAAGTTGCAGGTTTCATTTATAACTTCACTTCATCGCTTAAATACGATAGAAAAATAGCTAAAGCGACAGTTAAAGTAGTAATGGCACATATTGAGCATTTATGTGAAATAAACGCGATAAGTACGAACGTTTGCCATAAAATACTTGGAACTCTTAAAGAACTATATGACGAGATTTTAAAGAATTACCCTAATGGAAAATTCGAAGATATTCATGAGTACATAGAATATTACATTGTTAATAAGCTTGGTGAAGATGTAGGGGGCTATGTGAACCTAGGTAAGAGTAGAAACGACCAAGTAGCTACAGCAATTAGGATTGTTTTAAAAGATGAAATTATCAATATTCTTAAAGGGGTAATTAAGCTTCAGCGTATTCTCTTAAATAAGGCTAAAGAACATGTTGAAACTTTAGCCCCTGGCTACACTCATCAGCAGAAAGCTCAAATTACAACTTTAGCTCACCATTTTCTAGCATTCTATGATGCATTAGATAGGGACTACGAGAGAATTCATGGATCCCTAAAGAGAATTGATGCTTCACCTTTAGGCTCAGTTGCTATGGTTGGAAACACTATTCCGGGATACGATAGGGTTAGGGTTGCTAGGAAGTTAGGGTTTTCAGAAATTGTGGAAAATACTGAAGATGCTATTGCTTCTAGAGACTTTATCTTAGAGACTATTTTCAACATAGCTATTCTCATGAATAATATTTCAAGGATCGTTGAAGATTTAATCTTATGGTCTATGAATGAACTTAGCTACGTGAAGTTGCCAGAACATCACGTAGCGACAAGTAGCATAATGCCTCATAAAAGGAACCCTGTAACTTTAGAGATAATTAGAGCTAGAGCAGCTAAGGTTCTCGGGTATGCTACTTCAGCATATGCCTTACTTAAGTCTTTACCTTACAGTTACAACCTAGATTTACAGGAGCTCACACCTATTCTATGGGAAATAATAGATGAGTGTAAGGAGATATTAACTATTTTAAGTGATTTACTATCTAAAATAAGGTTTGATGAGAAAAAGCTTTTGAAAAGCGTTTCAGAAAACATTACGCTATGTTTTAGTGATTTAGCAGAATACATCACATTAAAATATGGTGTGCCTTTTAGGAAAGTGCATAGAGTCTTAGGGGAAATTTCAAAGAGAAAACATATCACACTACATAATATAAGCGAGCATCTTAGAAAGAAGCTAAGCATAAACATTAAGGATAGGGAATTAGAAGAAATTCTTAATCCAATAAATTCCTTAAAAAGGAAATCAGTGACTGGATCCCCTAATCCTAAGGAGGTAAAAGTTCTCATAAACAAAAGATTAAGATCATTATTAGATAAAGAGTCTAAATTGCGAAGTAAAAGCTAAGAATGTTTGGGGTGAAATTATAATACGTGTTAAGCATTGATAAGGACTATACCTGAACTCATAAGGCATTTACTATGTGTAAGGACAATAGATATTGACTCCCTTAAGAAGTACATTAAGCTATCACACGAAGTTCTTCACAATGCCTTGGTGCAGCTTGAAGGGAAAAGGCTTCTAAAGATTTCCGGCGGATATATTAAGGTAGCCGACGTCATAGGGTTGGCAGTTGAAGGGTTAAAGTTGGGTTTATCTCATGAATCAATAGCTACATGTTTAAGATGGAAGGATTTCGAATACTATACTAGCAAAATACTCGAGGGTCACGGATATTACGTGTACAGGGGTTTAAAGGGAGGATTAAGGGGAGGTAGGTTTGAAATTGATGTTCTAGGGTATCGGGGAGGTTTAGCTTTAGCTGTTGATTGTAAGCATTGGAAAAGAAGTAGGTTAAGCTTGTTGAAGACACATGTGGAAGCTCATATTGCACGTGTAGAAAAATTAAGCTATGCTATTAAGGCGAAAATGGTCGATATAGGGTTTAAGAAGGGGAAAATATTGCCAGTAATAGTTACATTGTATGAGCCTTATGAGAAGGTTTTCAATGGAGTACCTTTAGTGCCCATAGGTGAGTTTAATGATTTCGTACTTAACGTGAGAAGATATGTTGAAGAACTAAACTTAATTACTTTCACGGTTTAAGTTAAGAAATAGTGGAAAGGTGAGGGTTTAACTATGAAAGTTGTTTTACCTGAAGCTAAAGCTTTTGCTAGCATTATAGAAGCTCTTTCAAAAATAGTTGATGAAGCATCATTAAAGTTCACTCCCGATAAAGTGTTCCTTAGGGCTTTAGATCCGGCAAAAGTCTCCATGTTCGTAATGGAGCTTCCATCATCCCTATTTACGGAATATGATGTTAGTGAAGAAAGTAGGATAGGGTTTAACACATCTGTTATATTGAAATTTCTGAAGAGAGCTAAGAAGGGAGATACTTTAGAAATAGTGACTGAAGATAGCTATGCTAAATTCACAATAGCTGGAACATATACTAGAATTTATAAAATATTGAACCTGGAAATTTCTGAAGAAGAACTTCCTGAACCTCAGCTTGAATTTAATGCTTCAGCAACAATACTTTCAGACCCATTAAAGCATGGTATTAAGGATGCTGAAACAGTTGGAGACACTGTAGAGTTTATTGCTGAAACAGAGGAGGAGTTCATAATTAAGGGTAGAGGTGAAGCTTCAGAAACAGAAACCCGAATCACTAAGGAGTCAGGAGCATTAATAGCTTTAGAAGTTAAGGAGCCTTCAAGATCATCCTATGCTATAGAGTATTTAAAGAATATTGTTGCGTTAACTAAGGTTGCAGATGCCGTTACAGTAAAGTTTTCGACGAGAATGCCTGTCATGTTAGAATTTTCAATCATGGGTGAAGGAAAAGTAGTTTACTTATTAGCACCGAAGGTTGAATAGTAAGAAAATGTCTAGTAAATAACCGCTATCAGGTATTTGTCCCCGCCTATATCCCATTCCTTAACGTAGCCTTTGCTAGCTTCTTTCCTCTCCAATGTTATTTCCAGTTTGCTTGCTCTAACTTCTTCAGAAATGAAGTTCTTCCACTTCATAAGCATTTCTGCTGATTGTTTATCTGGCGGTACAATTACTGCTTTAATAAATGCCTCCACTGGTAAATCAAGCTCTTTTCTCATGTACTGTATTCTCCTAACTATGTCTCTAGCTAATCCTTCAGCTGCTGCTTCATAGTCTATTCTCGTATCTAATACTATCTTTCCTCTATCAAAATCTTGTATGACGTAATGTTTTCTCGGTTTCTCCTTGACTTCCACATGCCCTAATGTTATAACGTATTTTCTCCCTTCAAACTCTATTTCGTATTTTCCTTTCTCTAAAAGCTCCTTAGATATTTCGTTAGCCTTTTCACCTAATTTTTCAACGATATCTTTTGTTTTCTCCTTAAATAGAGGACCTATTTTCGAGTAGTTTGGAACTATCTCATATTCAACATAGTTTGGTATCTCCCTAAGTTCAGCTATTTTAACGTTCTTAACATTTATTTGAGATTTAACTATTCCAACAACTTGACCTAATAGTTTGTGAAGTTCTCTATCATCGCTTAAAACTACTAGTTCAGGTAGTGGCTGCCTTATTTTTATTCCGGCTTTCATCCTAGCTGCAGCACCTGCTTCAACAATCTTTTTAGCTATATTCATTGCTTCCTCAAGCTCCGGGTTCACTAGTTCTCCACGTACTTTAGGCCATTCTAACATGTGAACGCTTTCTGGAGCATCAGGTTCAGCTAGTTTAACAAATTTTTGATAAAGCTCCTCAGTTATGAATGGAACCACAGGCGCTAGTAGTTGAAGTAGTGTTTTTAGAACCGTGTAGAGTGTCGAATATGCTGCTAATTTATCGGGGTCTTCAGCTTCGATCCACACCCTTCTCCTTATGAGTCTAATGTACCAGTGGCTTAGGTTTTCAATTATGAACTCTCTTATCCTCCTAACTCCTTCATGAACAAGTGCTTTCTCGAAACTTTCAGTAACAGATTTAACGAGGTTGTTGAGTTTCGAAAGAACCCATTTATCTTCGATCCTTAAGTGTTTTTCAACATTATCCAGAGTCCACTTTGTTGGGTCGAATTTGTCTAAGTTCATGTATGTTGATGCGAAAACGAAAACGTTCCATAGAATGTTTAAGTCTCTAAATGTTAAGTCAAGTTTCTTCCATCCAAATCTCACATCTTCCCATGTTGTGTTCTGTAGAACCCAGAACCTAAGCGTGTCCGCACCATACTTTTCAACTACTTCATCAGCTGAAACGAAGTTTCCAAGGCTCTTATGCATTTCCCTACCTTTCTCGTCAAGCATGTATCCGTGCACTAGAACTCTCTTATAAGGAACTCTTCCGAACCCTAAGATTCCTGATCTAAGTAAGCTAAAGAACCATCCTCTAAGTTGGTCATGTCCTTCAACTATGAAATCTACTGGAAACATTTTTTCGAAGAACTCCTTATTCTTAGGATAGGCTAGGCTTGCGAAGAACGCTATTCCACTATCGAACCACACATCTAGAACATCGGGGACTCTCCTCATTTCTCCTCCGCATTTAGGACATTTAAGAACAACCTCATCTATCCATGGTTTATGTAGATCTTTTAAGTCCACTTCGTTTGTAGCGTGTTTTCTAAGCTCATCCGTACTTTCAGGTATAAATATATGACCGCATTTCCCACATTCCCATACGGGTAACGGTATTCCCCAGTATCTCTGTCTCGAAATTACCCAATCTCTAAGTTCTTTAAGCCAGTTTACCTCTCTCTCTTTAGCCCATTCGGGAATCCATTCTACCTTTATCGCTTCTTCAAGCATTTTATCTTTAAGCTTAGTTACAGTAATATACCATTGCTCAGTTGCTCTAAGAACAAGCGGTGTTTTACATCTCCAACAAACAGGGTATTTGTGGACAACTTTTTCCTCGTATAAGAGCAAGCCCTTCTTCTTTAAATCCTCAATTACGTATTTGTTTGCTTCTCTAAAGTGTTTTCCAGCATACTTTCCAGCATCTTTAGCCATAATTCCTCTCTCGTCAACTAAGCTTACCACTGGAATACCGTATCTTTGAGCAACTATGAAGTCCTCTTCACCATGGCCTGGTGCTGAATGTACAAGACCTGTTCCTTCATATGGTGTTACGAATTCTGAAAGAACAACTCTATGTGTTTTCTCGCTTCTATATTTTCTCTGAGCATCTACTTCTTCAAGAAGCGGTGGAATATATTTTAATCCTTCAAGGTCTTTACCTTTAAACCTAGCTACGACCTTAGGTTTTGCTTTTAATTTCGAAAATACATGTTCAAGTCTTATTTCAGCTAGGATTAGTTTTTCACTATCATATTCGACTTCAACGTATTCCATTTCCGGATGAACCATTACTGCTAGATTTGCTGGAAGAGTCCATGGAGTAGTTGTCCATATAAGTAGGTACTTGTTTTTCTCGTCCTCAAGAGGGAACTTAACAAATATTGATGGATCCTCAATGTCCCTGTATTCTTGAACCTCATAGTCCGCCAATACTGTTTCGCATCTAGGACACCACCATACAACCTTAACTCCTTTCTTGAGAAGTCCTTCTTCGTGAACCTTCTTTATTAGCCACCATCCTGACTCTATGTATTCTGGCTTTAAAGTGTAGTATGGGTTATTCCAGTTCATGCTAACTCCTAGTCTTTCAAAACGCTTACTCATTAGGTTTGCATTTGTAAGTGCTAGATTCATGCATTCCTTAACGAACTTTTCAACACCAACCTTGGTTACTATTTCTTTTTTGCTTTTAAGTCCAAGCTTTTTTTCAACAGCAACTTCGATAGGTAAGCCGTGAGTATCGTAGCCTGGCTGATCCCATACGAAACGTCTTCTCATACGTTGAAATCTTATTACGAGATCCTTGATTACCTTATTCCAAGCAGTACCGATATGTGGTACGTCGCTTGACGGATAAGGTGGACCGTCTAGGAAGTAGAATTTCGGTTTATCCTTAAGCATGCTCCTAAGCTTATCGTAAACACCTTTCTCTCTCCAGAACTTCAGTATTTTCTCTTCTATTTCATGAGGTCTATATTGTCTATCAATCCTACCCACTGTACCCAAGCATGAACACCTTATACTAACAAACATTAATGATTAGAGAGGGAAATATTAACTTTTACGAGAGGGCAAAACGACATCTACCACATCTACTTTAAATTTCAGTTTAAATTTCTTCTCAAGCTCCTCTTTCAAAGTATTTGGATCTACGCTCTCCCCCCTTATCTCAATAAGCTTAAATTCTGGAACAACACTGCTTTCAATAGATTTTATATCAGTATATTTTTCTTTTAGATAGTTAAGTATGTCAATGTATTTTTCCTTATCAAATATTGTAAAGTATATTCTGCACACTTTCATTACCTTAGCACCTAAGGGTTTTTAGCGTGGTACGTGTAATTATTTTATTCTAGTTAAGCTTTTAAGCCAAAAAGTTTGCTGTTTAAGCGGAGGTTGCATGAAATGCCTAGGAAAACGAAGAAGCATAAGAAACGTCGTAAGGAACGTGTAGTTGCTAAGGAAGAAAAGTTATTCAAGGGATTTGGAGAAAGGTTTTCTAAAGCCGGTTTATGGATAATGTTTGCGACATCGGCGATAATAATTGTAGCTACGGTAATAGGTTTAATGTGGTTTTTCCTTACAGAAGCAAATTTCAGTGAAGTGTTAAGAATATAGCTCAGATCATGAATGGTTCTTCACATTTCCGAACTCGGCAAATTCATCATTGCCTATATGGTATTTTTGCTTAGGGAAATATAAAGCTCGCTACATCTTAAACCGTAGAGTTTTTAGGGACAGTTGGAGGAAAGCTATGTGAGGTGATTTAGAAGAATGGGTGGTAGGCAAAGAACAACACTTTTCATGGGATTAGGTGAAACAAAGAAGGAGGAAAAGGAGAAGACTAAGAGTAAAAAGAAAAAGAAGAAATAACGTTTTCCATTAACGTAAGCCTCTTTTTCATAGGAGGATTTTTAATTGAATAATGTTAAGTCACCATATCCTTACCCTCCACCTAGACGTAAGACGTACTTAGCCATAGCCATTCCTTCAAGTATAGTTTCCAATGAGCCTACATTAGAGCTTAAAACGTTAAAAATAGGTTTCATTGCTAGAGCAGCCTCAATACATAGAGTAGACGAAATAATTGTTTACAAAGATAAATCGCATACAGAACCTGATGCTGAACTAATAGTTGATGTACTTGAGTATCTAAGAACGCCTCCGTATCTTCGTAAGCTCATTGTCCCTCTCAAACAAACTTTAAGGTTCGTAGGTGTTCTTCCCCCTCTTCAAACACCTAACCATCCTCAAAGCAAATCCGTTAAAGCTGGAGAATATAGAGAAGGCTTAGTTATTGAAATAATTAAGGGTAATGTTATAGTTAACATAGGCTTGAATAAACCAGCCGTAGTTAGAGCTAGGAGAGGTTTGAGGAAAGGGGATCTCGTAATCGTAAAGATAGTTAAAACGTCTCCCAAAATCTATGGAGAACTTGTCCAGTTTAGTAAAGTACCTTACTATTTTGGTTACAATGTTTCATACTATGACTCTCTTAGCGAGGTTTTGAGGGAAAAATGGGATTTAAAAATAGCTACTTCGAAGTATGGTGAACCCGTTGATTTAGAAAGTCTTCGTGTAAAATATTTGAATGCTAAATCCATACTTATAACATTCGGAGCCCCGAAAGAGGGACTATGGGATATCGCTGCTCGTGAAGGACTAATGTTAGATGAAGTATTTGACATGGTTGTAAATACGATACCTTACCAAGGAGTTGAAGTTGTAAGAACGGAGGAAGCTATTCATGCGACATTAGAGATATTTTCGCTAATAGACGAAAAATCTAAAGCCATTCATTCGTAAAGTATGCGAGTAACCATTTCTATACGTTACCGATTTTTGTTTTGTTTCACCAGCGACATACTAAGGTAAATACGAAAATTAGAGTGTTCATATGTTTAGCGGCTTACATTATCACAGCATCTCTCGTTAAAGACACTACTGGGCCCACAAGGTTTATGATTGCTCCTCACTTGATGAGGAGCATAGACCTTATAAACCAGTTTCTACCCATAAATCCAAGCGACCCCTTTAGGGTGTAGTGGTATGGGTGCAAGGAAGAAGCATGCGCCACGTCGTGGAAGCTTAGGGCTTAGGCCGCGTAAGAGAGCTTCAAGAATAGTTCCTAGAGTTAGGTCTTGGCCTGATCCGGAGCTTCCTCAGCCTAAACTATTAGGGTTCGCTGCTTACAAGGCCGGAATGACCCATGTTTTAATGGTTGATGATAGACTTCACACTAGAACACATGGTCAGGAAATATTTAAGCCTGTTACAATACTTGATGCTCCTCCACTTTATGTTTTAGCTGTTAGAGCTTACTCCATTCATCCCGTCAAGGGCATGTATACTCTTACTGAAGCTTGGACTACGCCTCCTAAGGAGCTCGAAATAATTAGAAAAGTTCATCCATTACCTGAGAAGCTGGATCCCGAACCTAAGCTTAAAATAATTGAGGATAATCTCGAAAAAATTGTTGATATAAGAGTTTTAGCGGCAACACAACCTAAACTTGCTGGAGGTATTCCAAAGAAAAAGCCAGACATTGTTGAAATAAGGATTGGAGGAGGTAGTTCGGTAGAGGAAAGATTCAAGTATGCTGTAGAAATCCTGGGTAAAGAAGTACATGCTAAAGATGTTTTCGAGGAAGGAATGTTTGTTGACGTAATAGGTGTCACTAAGGGTCATGGTTTCCAAGGTGTAATTAAAAGGTTTGGTGTTAAAGAACTTCCAAGATGGCATAAGCATAGGAAGGGAAGTAGGAGAATAGGTGCTAGAAGCCCAGGTTTCGGAACTGTAAGCGAGACGCCACAAGCAGGACAAATGGGGTTCCATAGGAGAACAGAATACAATAAGAGGATCCTGAAAATAGGAGATAACGGTTTAGAAGTTACTCCCGCCGGAGGCTTCATAAGCTACGGTGTAATTCGCGGACCATACATTATGCTTGAAGGATCGGTTATTGGAGCTAGGAAGAGACTCTTAATTCTTAGGTACCCTGTTAGACCACCACCATACATTCCAGCTCATCCACCACAAATAACCTACATAAGCCTTGAAAGTAAGCAAGGTGTTTAGAAATGGCTCATGAAATACTTGTGCCCCTTACTAAGCCTTTAACGGAGGTGCCTAAGGAACTTAGAGTGTTTGATTTAGAAGGTAAGGAAGTTTCTAAAATAGAAACCCCATCCCTATTCTACGTTCCCGTAAGAATAGATCTTATCAGGAGAGCTTTCCTATCATCATTTACGGCAAGGCTTCAACCTAAAGGAAGAGATCCTATGGCTGGTAAGAGAACTTCTGCTGAAAGCTTAGGTGTAGGTTTAGGTTTAGCTAGAATACCTAGGCAGAAAGGAAGTACTCGTGGAAGATTTGTTGTAAGCACAGTTGGTGGTAGAAGGGCTTTTCCACCAACACCCGAGAAGAGGATTCATGAGGAAATAAATAAGAAGGAAAAGTGGTTAGCAATAGTGAGCGCTTTAGCCGCAACAGCAAACAGGTACTATGTTGAAAATAGGGGGCATAGAGTAGAGAAGGTTCCGCAGATACCTATGGTTGTGATTGACGACATAGTTAAGGTAGATACAACACAGAAACTTAAAGAGGCGCTTAAAAAACTTAGCCTATGGGATGATGTTATTAGAGCTCAAGAGGGAACGAAAATAAAAGCTGGCAAAGGAAAAATGAGGGGGCGAAGATATAGAACTCCTACAAGCATTTTATTCGTAGTTCATGAGAAAGAACCGCTAATAAGGGTTGCTAGAAACTTACCCGGAGTTTCAGTTGTTGAAGCAAAGTATGTGAGTGTTCTCCATTTAGCTCCTGGCGGGGTTCCTGGAAGACTAACTGTTTATACGCCTAAAGCTCTTGAAGAACTCTCGAATAGATTTAAGGTGATGTTTCTATGAGTGAACCAGCAACAATTCTGATAAGACCTGTGAGCACAGAAAAAGCATTGTTAAAAATAGAAAGAGAAAACACTATAGTTTTCGTCGTAGATAGGAAAGCAACTAAACATCAAATAAGGCAAGCTTTTGAAAGACTCTTTGACGTAAAGGTTGCTAAAGTAAACACCCACATCACTCCTAGAGGAGAAAAGGTAGCTTACATAAAACTAAAGCCCGAATATAGTGCAAGCGAAGTAGCAACTAGACTAGGCATACTGTAGTATTTTCCCTTATTTAACAAAGTTTTTAAACCTTCAACCCCATTGTTTTCCTTCGGAAACTCCATTCACTATCTTCCCAACACAAACTAATATGGGGAGTGGTGGATGGAGTACGAAGGAAAGGTTCTTTCGAGAATTGTTTCTGTGCTTCAAGCAATTCATGGTGGAAGGGTTCCTGTAGAAATAGTAAAGTATAGTGTTAAGGAAAAAGAAGACGGCGAACTTATTGTGGAAGGAGAATATAGGCTTATTGTTTCATCTAAGACTAAAGGTTTTATAGCTATTCTTCATGAGAACGGCGATGTAAAGTATTTGGAAATGAAAGAGAGAATTGCATGGAAACATCCAACATTTGAGAAAGCATCACTCATAATTTAGAGTTTTTCTTTTACGCATTTTATGAAGGCTGTTTCGAAACTTATTTAGGTAGGTTTGATTAAGATTTTTTTACCTCTAGTTACGTAAAGAACCAAGCGATAGGTAGGATAGTAAACTGTGGGGCGTAAGGTAGAGTGCCAACATGGGGGTATTCCATTAAGAATCTTGACCCTGAAAAAACAGCTATAGCTAGCGGTAGGGATCTTCCTATTTCGCTTAAGGAAGCACGTGAAATATGTAGGGTTATTAAGGGTATGAAGCTTAGTAAGGCTAAGGAGCTACTTAAAGCAGTTATTGAGAAGAAACAGCCCATACCTTACCGTAGATACCATGGCAAAGTAGCTCATCATAGAGGTTTGGAAAGGTGGAAATGGCCCGCCGGAAGATATCCTGTTAAAGCTGCTAAGGAAATACTGAAAGTTCTTGAAAATGCCGAAAACAATGCCGTTAATAAAGGGTTAGATGCTGATAGGCTAAAAATAATTCACGCAGCCGCTCAGAAAGGTCCTGTTCTTAAAAAGTATACTCCAAGAGCTTTCGGTAGAGCGACTCCTTGGTTTAGAAAGTACACTCATGTTGAAATAGCTGTTGCAGAGGTTTAAAGCTATGGTTAATGTTAAAAAACTCTTCGTTCAAAAAGGAATAATTAAGGCAAAAATCGACGAGTACCTAGCTAAGGAATTCTATAGGGCGGGATATGCTGGAGTCGACATTTTAAAGACACCTTTAGGAACGAGAATAGTCATTTATGCTGAAAGACCGGCGATAATTATCGGTAGAAGAGGCTCTATGATTAGGCAGTTAGCCCAAATCTTTGAGAAAAGATTCGGACTCGAAAACCCACAAATAACAGTTACAACAGTTGAAAATCCATATCTCTCAGCTAGAATTGTAGCATTCAGACTTGCCGTAGCTCTTGAGAGAGGATTTCACTTTAGAAGAGCGGCTTTCATAGCACTACGTAGAATCATGGAGGCTGGAGCTTTAGGCGCTGAAATAGTCATTAGCGGTAAATTGACAAGTGAAAGAGCACGTTACGAGAAATATCGTGCTGGTAGAATCTATAAGACAGGCGAGCAAACATCAGTAATGGTTGAAAGAGCTGTTGCGCATGCTCTCCTCAAACTTGGTGTTTACGGAATTGAGGTTAGAATAGTTAAGCCCATGAGACCTATGGATCACATAGAGATTATTCCTCCTGAGGAAATAGCTAAGAAATCTGAGGTGCACGAAGCTAGTCAGATAGGGTGATAGGATATGTCGCTTAAGGCACGTGAAATTAGGGCTATGAGTAGGGAGGAGAGAGAAAAGAAGCTTCAGGAACTAAGGCTTGAGCTTATGAAGCTTAGAATGCAGGCACAACTTGGTACATTAGAAAATCCTGGAAGAATAAGAGCAATTAGAAAGACTATTGCGCGAATACTAACAATAAATAGGGAGGAAGAGCTTCGGGAGAAAAGGAAAGGGAAGAAACGTAAGTGATTTAAGGTGTTTTATTTTTGAAACATTCTCCTCGAAACATTGTTAACCATGAACTCATAGGCTTATTTGTTGAAGTTTTAGAGTCTCTTGCTGAAAGCTATGTTGGGTTGAAAGGAAAAGTTGTCAATGAAACCTATAATATGTTGGTTTTAGAAACATCTGAAGGCGAGAAGAAAGTTCTTAAATCTGTATCTAAATTTTTATTCACGCTCCCAAACGGGAAAAAAGTAGTGGTCGACGGGTCAATCTTGGTTGGAAGACCCGAGGAAAGATTAAAGAAAAAAGTTAGAGGTAGATGGTAGAAATGCCAGCTAGAAACATAGGATTACCTGGAGTAGAGCCTCCGGAAAAAGAATGTGATGATCCTAATTGCCCATTCCACGGTACCCTATCTGTTAGAGGAATAGTTCTCGAAGGTACAGTTGTTTCGGATAAAATGGATAAAACAGTTGTTGTTGAAAGAGAATATTTACACTACGTTAGAAAATTCCGAAGATACGAGAGAAGGAGGAGTAAGATTCACGCTCACAATCCACCCTGCATTAACGCTAAAAAAGGAGATAAAGTATTAATAGCTGAGACAAGACCTATTTCGAAAACTGTATCTTTCGTAGTAGTGAAAATATTAGAAAAAGCAGTTGAGAGGTAAATGAGCTATGGTTAAGCGTTTAAGGAAAGCAGGCGGTGGAGAAACTACTCGTAGAGGAATTTCCGCAGGAATACAGGTAGGAACAAGTCTCATAGTTGCTGACAATAGTGGAGCAAGAGAAATCATGGTTATAGGAGTGCCGGGTTATAAGACAAGGCTTAGACAATTACCTAAGGCGTCAGTAGGAGACGTAGTTGTTGCTTCAGTAAAGAAAGGCACACCAGATATGAGAAAACAAATAGTTAGAGCTGTAATAATAAGGCAAAGAATGCCTTATCGTAGACCTGATGGAACAAGAGTTGTTTTCGAAGATAACGCTGCAGTAATAGTTACTCCAGAAGGAATACCTAAAGGTTCGGAAATTAGAGGACCTGTAGCTAGGGAAGCAGCTGAAAGATGGCCTAAAATAGCTGAATTAGCAACAATAATAGTCTAAGAGGGCGCTATAGCAATGGGCTTAACAAAGTCTAAACAGCCAAGAAAGCAGAGAAAAAGCTTCTATAATGCCCCACTTCACTTAAGACATAAGTTCTTTAATGCTCTACTTTCAGAGGAGCTTCAAGAAAAACATGGAATAAAAAGACTTCCAGTACGTAAAGGAGATACTGTTAGGATTGTTAGAGGAAATTGGAGAGGGCATGAAGGTAAAGTTGTTAGGGTCGACTATAAAAGAATTAGGATATTTGTTGAAGGAGTAACTATTAAGAGAGCTGATGGCACACAGAGATTTTACCCTATACATCCATCAAAGGTTGTTGTAACTAAGCTTGACCTTTCAGACCCGTATAGGAAGAGAATTATTGAAAGAAGAAAAGTTGAAATAAAAGCTTCTTCTGAAGAAGCTGAGTAAGCTAGGTGATGCATGAAATGGGTAAAATGGGTGGTAGAAGGCACCTAACGAGATTTGCAGCTCCTGCGTTTTGGCCTATACTTAGGAAGGAGCATCATTGGGTTGTTAAGCCTAGCCCGGGTCCTCATCCTTTAGAAAGAAGCTTACCTTTACTTATAATTGTAAGGGAAATACTTGGTCTAGCTAAAACAAGTAGGGAAGCTAAGAAAATAATTGCTGAAGGACACATAAAGGTTGATGGAAGAGTTAGAAGAAACTATAAATACCCTGTAGGTTTAATGGATGTTCTCGAAATAACAAAGCTAAATAAGTGGTTTAGAATTATTCCCTATCCTATCAAATTCTTCAAACTTCACGAGATAGGTAAGGATGAAGCTAGATACAAGCTCGTAAGAATAGAAAATAAAACAACTGTTAAGGGAGGTCACATCCAACTTAACTTACATGATGGAAGAAACATTCTCATTAGGGTTTCCGACCCAACAAATCCTGAGGAAGATGTTTACGAAACATTCGATACACTAAAAATAACTGTTCCTGAACAGGAAATAATAGGTCATTATAGGTTTGAAGAAGGCGCAATAGCTATCGTTATTGATGGTAGAAACGTTGGTAGAGTTGGTAGAATCGTCGGAATAACTAGGATAATGAAGAAGAGGATGAACGTTGTAACATTAGAAGATAAGGATGGAAATAGATTTCAAACAATACAGGACTACATTTTCGTAATAGGTAAGGATAAGCCGGAAATAAGCTTGCCTGAAGGTGCATGGTGATGTCGGTTGCGACTACAGTTCAAACAAATTATGAGGAACTTTGGAAGAAAAATCCTATGCTGAAGCCTAGGATAGCTAAGGTTACAGTAAACATAGGCGTTGGAGAAAGCGGTGAAAAACTTCGGAAAGCAATGAAAGTTCTCGAAATGCTTACAGGACAGAAACCAGTGCCTAGGAAAGCTAAGAGAACAATTAGGGAATTCGGTATTTACAGGGGGGAAAACATAGCTGTAATGGTTACTTTAAGAAAACAGAGAGCAATAGAGTTCCTACGTAAGGCTCTTGAAGCAGTTGGTTGGAGACTTAAAGCCTCGAGTTTTGATAGATTCGGTAATTTCGCTTTCGGAATAAAAGAACACATTTCAATACCCGGCGTAAAATATGATCCCGAAATAGGTATTTTCGGAATGGACGTATGTGTAACTATTGAGAGACCGGGCTTTCGTGTTATGCGTAGGAAAAGAGCCCGTTCAAGAGTGCCCCTACGTCATAGGGTGAAGAAGGAAGAGGCAATAGAGTTTATGATTAAAGAGTTTGGTGTAACAATAGTTTAGGGTGTTACTTCATGGGAAAGTTTAGGTTACCTGTTCAAAGAAAGTTCGGTAAAGGATCAAGAACATGTATTAGATGCGGATCCCATGGGCCGCTAATTAGGAGGTATGGCTTATACTTATGTAGACAGTGTTTTAGAGAGATTGCCCCCACATTAGGTTTCAGAAAATATAATTGAGGTGATTCCTAAAAATGGTAATGCTTGATACCTTAGCTAACGCTTTAGCAACAATATGGAACAATGAGGTTAGAGGTAAAAAGGAAGCAATAATTATGCCTGCTTCCAAACTCATAGCTAATGTTCTAAGAGTTTTTCAGAAAGAAGGATATATTGGTGAATTCGAATACATAGACGATGGTAGATGGGGTAAAATTAAGGTTCAACTTCTAGGTAGAATAAACAAATGCGGTGTTATTAAGCCTAGAGTTTCTGTAAAATATACTGACCTGCTTAACATGCCTGAATGGCTTAGAAAATATCTTCCATCAAGAGAAATGGGAATAATTGTTCTCTCAACATCTCAAGGAGTAATGTCCCATAAGGAAGCTTTAGCTAAAAAGATAGGGGGAATAGTGTTAGCGTATGTTTACTAAGCAAAGAGAGGTTGATAAATTATGGTTAAGCTTGTACATTATTCTGAAGAAGTAGAGATTCCGGAAAACGTAACATTAGAAGTAGAAGGTATGAAGGTTAAGGTTAGTGGACCTAAGGGTACTTTGGAAAGAGATTTCTCACATGCAAGACATGTGATTATAAGGAAGGAAGATAACAAGGTAATTGTTGAAACATATTTTGCAAATAGGAAAAAGAAAGCCCTTGTAGGATCTATTGCGGCCCACATTAGGAACATGATTACCGGAGTAACTAAGGGTTATAGGTATAAGTTGAAAATAATATACTCACACTTCCCCATATCAGTTAAGGTTCAGGGTAAGAAGATAATTATCGAAAACTACTTGGGTGAAAAAGCTCCTCGCTATGCTGAAATCTTCGGAGATGATGTAACGGTTCGTGTTGAAGGGGAAGACGTTATTGTTGAAGGAATAAACATAGAACATGTAGGACAAACAGCAGCAAACATCGAGAAAGCAGCTAGAATAAAAGATTATGACCCAAGAGTTTTCATGGACGGAATATACGTTTACGAAAAAGGAACGATGGAGGAATGATAGCCTATGGGTAGTGAGGAAGGCGTGTTTAAGAGACTATTAAGATTAAGAAACATTATGAATAGGAGGAGGCCTAGGTTTCTACGAACTCTTTGGTGGAAATTTGCTAAATTTGATGAAGTATGGAGGAGGCCTAGGGGTATAGATAATAAGATTAGACATAAGCTTAAAGGATACCCGCCAATGCCTTCTTCAGGATATAGGGGGCCAAGGCTTGTTAGAGGGCTTCATCCAACAGGTAGGGAAATAGTGTTAGTACATAGTGTTCGTGATTTGGAAAAAGTTGATAAGGAGAAGCACATAGTGTACATAGCTAGCACAGTAGGTAGGAGAAAGAGGCTCGAAATAATTAAGAAAGCTTCCGAGCTAGGAATAAAAATAGCTAATGCGGGGAGAACCGAGTAATGGACTTAAGCTTACAGAAAAGACTTGCAGCAGAAATTCTTGGTGTAGGGGAAAGCAGGATTTGGATAGATCCTGAGGCGTATGATAGAGTAGAAGCTGCAATAACGAGAGAGGATGTTAAGAAGCTCATTAAAGATGGAATAATTAGGGTCAAACCTGAACACTCCAATAGTCGTGCGAGATGGAGAGTAAGACATGAGAAGAGAAAGAAGGGTCAGAGGAGAGGACCAGGGCATAGGAAGGGAGGCAAATACGCTAAAGTGTCGAGAAAAGAACAATGGATGATGAAGGTTAGAGCTTTAAGAAAACTTCTTAAGCAATATAGGGAGAGGAATATTATTACGCCTAAAGAGTATCGTAGACTCTATAGGCTAATTAAGGGTGGAGTATTCAAAACTAAAGCACAACTGAGAAATTACATTAAAGAACTAGTAGCTTCAAGGACGTGATGAAGAATGGCTAGAGGCCCAAGATACAGGGTAAAATATAGGAGAAGAAGAGAGGGAAAGACAAATTACTATAAGAGATACCGTATGGTTCTCTCTAAAAGGTTAAGACTTGTCGCAAGAAAGACTTTAAGATACATTATTGCTCAAATAATAAAGTTCGACCCTAAAGGTGACGTAGTTCTCACATCAGCTCATAGTATTGAGCTTAAGAAGAAATATGGTTGGAAAGCTGCAACAGACAATACTCCAGCAGCTTACTTAACAGGATTACTTGTTGGACTAAGAGCTAAGGCTAAAGGTATTGAAGAAGTAATTCTTGACATAGGATTACATAGAGCTGTTAAAGGAGCTCGTGTTTTCGCGGTTCTTAAAGGAGCATTAGATGCTGGACTAAAAATCCCGCATAGTCCGGAAATTCTACCTTCAGAAGATAGGATTAGAGGTCAACATATAGCTTCTTGGGCTAAAATGCTTTCGGAATCCAACCCCGAATTTTATCAAAGACATTTCTCACAATACCTTAAAAACGGTTTAAAACCCGAAGACCTGCCTAAGCATTTTGAAGAAGTAAAGGCGAAAATACTTCAAGACTATGTTGGAAAGGAAGGTGGGTAGTTAATGTGTGCTTACTCTCAACCTCCAAGTTTAGAAGAGTGGCAACCTAAAACTAAGGTTGGAAAGCTAGTTAAAGAAGGCAAAATTGTTTCTATAGATGAAATTTTCGAGCAAAACCTTAGAATAAGCGAGCCAGAAATAATCGATTATTTACTACCTGATCTTCAACATGAAGTAATAGATATTGGCATCGTTCAGAAACAAACAGATGCTGGAGAACGTACAAGATTCAAAGCAGTTGTCGTCGTAGGTAATATGAATGGCTACGTAGGCATAGGTGCCGGGAAAGCTAGGCAATTAAGATTCGCTATTCAAAAAGCTCTTCTTAACGCAAAACTAAACATAATACCTGTTAAAAGAGGATGCGGTAGCTGGGAATGTAGATGTGGTGAACCACACTCAGTACCTTTCGTTGTAAGAGGTAAAAGCGGAAGCGTGGAAGTAATTCTTAAACCAGCACCTAAAGGTACAGGCTTAGTCATAGGCGATACAGGAAAGAAAGTTCTCAAATATGCTGGAATAAAAGACATATGGTCTTTCACAAGAGGCAAAACTAGAACAACATATAATTTCGCAATGGCAGTTTTTAACGCTCTAAAAATGACTTATAAGACTATTACACCCGAGGATTGGTTAAGAGGGTAGACTTTGAAATGCCCCTATACGCCATCATTAGGCTTAGAGGCCAACCGGACACGCCATACGATGTAGAGTATACTTTAAAGCTTCTCAGATTGCATAAGAAATTCCACTGCACACTATATCATTCAAACACCCCCGGCCTCGAAGGCATGCTTTTCAAAGCAAAAGATTGGATAACGTGGGGAGAAATTTCAAAGGAAGTTCTAGTAGAACTTTTAAGGAAGAGGGGAAGAATCGTAGGAAACAAACCATTAACAGACGAAGTCGTAAAGGAGAAACTAGGCCTCAAAGGAGGAATTGAAGAATTAGCTGACAAACTTCTTTCAGGAGAACTTTCCTTAAACAAGATAAAACATATTGTCAAACCAGTGTTCAGACTACATCCTCCAAAGGGAGGATTTAAGGGGACAATAAAGAAACCTTTCGGTGCAAATGGAGAACTAGGATATCGTGAAGAAAAAATAAACGAGCTCCTCTTGAAAATGATTTGAGGTGCTACACGTTATGGTTGTTAGGAGGAGAAAGAAGTCAAGGAAGCTTAGAGGAAATAGGACACATGGTTACGGTAGGGTAGGTCAGCATAGGAAATCCGGTAGTAGAGGAGGTTTTGGAGCAGCAGGTATGCATAAGCATAAGTGGAGCTGGGTTGTCAAGTACGCACCTAACTACTTTGGAAAACATGGATTCACAAGAGCTCCACCTATTGTTTTAGCTAGAAAAGTGGTTAATGTTGGAGAACTTGATGAAATAGCTGAAGATCTTGTAAATAAAGGATTAGCCGTAAAGGAAGGGGAATATATAAGTATTGACGTTAGAAAACTAGGTTTCAATAAGGTTGCTGGCAAAGGTAAGGTTCTCAAAAAGTTAAAGATAATCACAATGTTCATAACTGAGAAAGCTAAGCGGAAAATAGAGGAAGCAGGAGGCATAGTAGAAATCGTTAAGTAACTCTTTAAATTTTAAAATTAAGGATGAGTGACAATGGGCTTTATTGACCTCTTAGGGAAGATAGCACACTACCTACCTTCAGTTAAAAAACCTGAGAGAAGACCGTCACTTTATGAAAGACTAGCTTGGACAGGCGCTGTTCTTCTAATGTTTCTAATAATGGGCAATGTTCCATTATTTGGAATACCTCAGGAAGCAGTTGTTGAAACGCTAGCTATTTACACACTCATCTTTGGAGCTAGAAATGGAACACTCATGCAATTAGGAATAAGCCCCATAGTTACTGCAGGGATAATTTTAGAAGTTCTTGTTGGAGCAAAAATAATAGAACTTGACTTAACAGATCCCGAACAAAGAGAGAAATTTACAGCAACGCAGAAGGGATTAGCCCTAATATTAGCTATAGTTGAAGCAACAGCATATGCTGTTTCAAGCTTTGGATTAAGAATTAGACTTACACCTGAACAGCAAATTCTCGCAATAATACAGCTTGTTTTCGCAAGCATTATAGTAATGCTCTTTGACGAACTACTGCAGAAAGGCTGGGGAATAGGTAGCGCTATATCGCTTTTCATACTAACAAACGTTGCTGAAGCAGTAACATGGAGTATGTTTAGTATAGCTCCTTCTACGATTCCAGCTGAAGGAACATATTACGGTGTAATTCCTGAACTAATAAATAGAATATTTACTGGGAATGTAGTTGCAATATTTGTAAGAAAGAACCTTCCGGACCTTCTAGGTTTAATAAGCACAATAGCCTTTATGCTTCTGCTAATATACCTTCATGGTGTACGTGTTGAAATACCCATAGCTATTCAGAGATATAGAGGTGTTAGATCTAAGATACCCTTAAACTTTCTCTACGTTTCAAACGTTCCAGTGCTCCTATTCTCAATATTTATTGCTGACTACCTATTCTTCGTACAGATATTATGGTCACAGTTTAACAGAACAAACACTAATTTCTTCTTGAACTTACTTGGAACATTTAAGGTTTTAGAGAACGGAGATATAATACCTACTGGAGGCTTAGCGTACTATCTTAGTTTACGTGGAGGAATTCTTTTTGCACTTGAAGACCCATTACGAGCAGTTGTTTATACAATCTTACTTATCGTTGCTGCCATACTTTTTGGGCTTATGTGGGTTGAAGTAAGCGGTATGAGCCCTAGAGACCAAGCAGAAAACCTTGTCAGATCAGGTATGAACATTCCCGGTCTTAGACTTGGATCGGTTAAAACTCTTGAAAGATTCCTTGCAAGATATATTTACCCGTTAGCTCTTCTAAGCTCAATAATCGTAGGTACTATTGCTGCTTTAGCTACGATTTTAGGTGTTTTCGGTGGAGGTATGGGTATTCTCTTAGCTGTAGGAATAATCTACCAGTACTACCAGATAATAGCTTATGAGAGAGCTTTAGAAACATATCCGCTACTTAAGAGGCTCATAGGGGAGTAAAGGCCTCCCTCATTAACTCTTATTTTCGCTCTATGGTGACTTTAGAAGCAGTAGAGATAATAAGCTACAATATAGCATTATATTAATGAACGCTAAAACTTAATGGTAGATTAAAATGTCGGGTAAGGCGAAATTTCCAATAATAGTTATTATTGTTGGGATTCCGGGTGTAGGTAAAACAACTGTTCTAAAGAAGTTACAGGAGAAAGCTTCTAAGGAAGGTTTAGACGTTAAAGTCGTTAATTTCGGAGATTACATGTTCGAAGAAGCTAGAAGCCGAGGTCTCATATCTCATAGGGATGAAATTCGTAAACTCCCAATACATATTCAACTGGATCTTCAGGAAAAAGCCGCTAAGAAAATAAGAGAGGATGCTGAAAAAGAAAAACACGACATATTCATAGTTGATACTCACGCATTAATACATACAGCAACTGGTTTCTGGCCTGGACTTCCAAAGCATGTTATTGAGAATATAAAACCCTACCTCATAGTAAATATTGAGGCATCTCCTGAAGAAATATATGCGAGAAGAATGAGAGATGCAAGCGTAAGGTTTAGAATGGATGAGAGAAGCATTGAGGAAATAAGAGAATTCATGTTCTTAGCGAGGATTTCGTCCATAGCCTCTGCCGTTCTAACGGGATCTACTGTTAAATTTGTTCAAAACAGAGAAGGAAAAGTTGAGGAAGCTGTTGATGAAATATTAAATGCTTTAAGGAATATCTGAAAATTTTAAATAGCCCTAAACAGTTACATTAGAACCAGTCCTTGCCGATGAAACTACATGTTTGGTTAGAGGTGCTAGTGAAACAATGCCTAGGCCGAGGTATAGGAGTAGATCTTTGAGAAGAGTCTATGTTAGAACACCCGGTGGTGAAGTCAAAATACATTATGAAAAGAGAAAGCCTAGTCCTGCTAAGTGTGCTATTTGTGGTAAGCCCTTAAATGGTGTTCCAAGGCTTAGGCCTGTTGAACTAAGGAAGCTACCGAAATCCCTTAGGAGACCAGAGAGAATGTATGGTGGAGTAATCTGCGGTAGCTGTTTAAGAACACTGCTGAAAGAAGCTATTAGAGGCTCAGTAACTATTGCTTAAACCACGTAACGTAATTGTAATTAGCGGTCCTGCGGGTAGCGGTAAAACAACATATGCTCGTATGTTAGCTGAAAAATATGGTTTAAGATATTTCTCTGCTGGACAAATCTTCCGTAAAATAGCTAAGGAAAGAGGTCTTTCTCTTTCAGAACTAAGCATTGTTGCTGAAAAGGATTACTCGATAGATTTAGAAATAGATAGAAGAACTTTTGAAGAAGCGCTTAAGGGAAACATTGTTATTGATGGTCATTTAACAGCTTGGGTTGTTAAAGACATAGCTGATTTAAGAGTTTACGTAACAGCACCTTTAATGGTTAGGGTTAAGAGAATTGCTGAAAGGGATGGTAAATCCCTTAGAGAAGCATTTTACGAAACAGTCACTAGGGAGTTCAGCCAGAGAAAAAGGTTCTTAGAAATTTATGGTTTAGATATTACAGATATTTCATGGTTTGACTTAGTGATTAATACTGAAAAGTTTAGTGTTGAAGAAACATTTAAGCTAATAGATATGGCTGTTTCTAAAATATTGAGAAAACCATAATGTTTATTAAACCACAACTCTTCATACAGAAGAAACGTCTAAAAAAACCTAAAGACTGCTTGCGGGTGTAACCGAAATGTCGGCAATTGAAGTTGGAAGGATATGTGTTAAAATTGCTGGCAGAGAGGCCGGGAGAAAGTGTGTTATAGTTGACATAATTGATGATAACTTCGTTCTGATAACTGGTCCTAAGCAGTTAACTGGTGTTAAAAGGAGAAGAGCTAACATTAAGCATATTGAGGTTTTACCGGAGAAAATAAATATTAAGAAAGGTGCTTCCGACGAGGAAGTACTAGAAGCTATTAGGGCTAAGGGATTAGAAGACTTTATGAGGGAAAGGGTTAAGCCAGTTTTACCTCCAACATGACTTCCACTTTTAAGCATAGATTTTTATTTATACTTCTTTGAATAACATTTCTATCTTAGGGAGGAAGGGATTTTGCCCTATCTTGAAGGTTTAAGATTCCTCGAAAACCTGGACAAAATATGCGATGTTAGGAGAAAATATCTTTTCAAGGGAGAACTTGAAACTGACGAGAGATATGGTTATTTCCCGTATGAGAGACCTATAGATTACTACATTAGACATGGTGTAGTTAACTTAGATAAACCACCTGGACCAACAAGTCACGAAGTTGTCGCATGGATTAAGAGAATGTTTGGATTATCAAAGGCTGGTCATGGTGGGACCCTAGAGCCCCAATAGCCCCTTAAAATTAGGGGCTTGGGGCGGGGTTATCCCAAGGTTAGTGGTGTTCTCCCTGTAGCGTTAGAGCATGCTACTAAAGTTATTAGTGTTATAGTTCATAAGATTAAGGAGTACGTATGTGTAATGCAGCTTCACGGAGATGTTGGCGATGAAGAACTTTTAAGAGTGATTAGGAAATTCGTTGGTAAAATCTATCAGAGACCTCCTCTCAGATCGTCCGTTAAAAGATCCCTTAGAACTAAAGAAATATATTATATAGATGTTCTTGAAAAAGATGGAAGATTAGTACTTATGAAAATAGGTTGCGAGGCAGGAACCTACATAAGAAAACTATGTGTTCCGGGAGATACGGAGATCTTAACAAATGAGGGCTTTATTTCAATAGAGGACATTTTTAGAAGGGGCTTAAACGATAATATAAAGGTATTATCGTTCAATATTATAACAAACTCGTTAGAATTTAAAAATATAATGGGTGTACAAAAGCTTCCTGCACCACCTTACTTAATAAAGATAGTTACTGATGAAGGTGTAGAACTTAAGCTTACAGAGGATCATGAAGTACTGGTAAGCTTAGACAAAGGACTTGCATGGATTGAAGCAAAAGATATTAAAGAAAATATGTGGCTTTTATCTGTTAGGAAAATAAATCATTTTAAACCTAAAACAATAACTGTAATTGATCTTCTTGACGATGATCTTCTTATACAGGATGAACGAATTAAGAGCCTTATTAAGGATATAGTATTAAGGAAATATGGTAGTTCCAAAAAAGCTGCGAGCATACTTGGAATAGATAGAAGAAGCTTAAGTAATAACAACGTAGGATTAAAAATAAAGTATGCTAAAAGAATTTTAGGTTCTCAATGGAATAAAATTAAGGGTTCTATAACGAAGTTTAAGACTAGAAACGGTTTAATAATTACGTTATCTAATAATGCAACATCATTAAACGAAAAATGGTTATATCTTTTAGGCTTAATAGCCTCTGATGGCTCAGTGGTCTTTGAAAAAAAGCTAAAAAGACCGACAAAAATAGTTTTCCATAACACAGATAAAAACGTTATCGACACTTTTGTAATGTATTATAAAGATATATTTCCACAAAACGATGTAAGTATTAGTGTTAAAAAAGAGAATTGTAAAAAACCGCTTTATGAGATTAGAATATATAATCCTATATTGGCTGAAGTAGCGTACAATTTAGGCATTAGAAGCCCGAAAGAGCTAAGTGATTTCAAAAAAGTATTTGTTCTCCCTGAAAATTTAGTTGCCAGCTTTCTACGCGGCTACTTCGATGGTGATGGAGGAGTTTTACGCTTAAGGAGAAAGAAAACGAACACCGTTGAAATCGCAATAGTTTTTACAACGGCGTCGAAAACTATTGCTTTAAGATTATACCAGTTGCTTAAGAGGCTAGGTATTAGGAGCAGAATTTATAGGAGAAAGACGGGATACTATGATGTGTTCATAAGAAATCCCTATGATAAATACGTTTTCATGAATGTTGTTGGAAGCAATCACAGCGAGAAAAGAAGAAGACTGCAGGAGATATGCAAGCTTAAGGTAAGAAATCATATACCGGACTATATGCCTTTGCATGTTAAGAATAAGATAATGAATATACTTAAAAAGTATAGACTTACGCCTTCCTCATTAAAATTAGGAGGAAATTTTGTGAGAGTATTGAAAGGATGCAAGCCTATGACAAAACATGTTCTTGGAAGGTTTTTAAAGAAAATGGATGCATATGGAATACATGATGAAAATACTGAGGAATTACAGAAAATATTTAATTCAAATATTTACCTTGTTAAGGTTAAGAAAGTTAGTAAAGAGAAATATCATGAAGAACACGTTTATGATATAACAGTTGAGGACAATCATAATTTCCTACCGTTTGCTTCAATAGTTATAAGCAATTGCCATGACATAGGTTTGCTTCTAGGTGTTGGTGCTCATATGAGGGAACTTAGGAGAACAAGAGCTGGACCCTTCAGAGAAGATGAGAGTTTAGTTAGACTTCAAGATCTAGCTGATGCTTTATATAGGTGGAAATTTGAAGGTAAAGATGATTTACTCAGAAAATACATTATGCCCATGGAAAGGGCTGTTTGCGAATTACCGAAAATAATAATTAGAGACACGGCAGTAGACGCTATAGCTCATGGAGCTAATCTTGCTGTTCCAGGAATAGTTGCTCTGCATGAGGGAATAAATGTTGGCGATAGAGTAGCTATTTTCACAGTTAAAGGGGAACTTGTTGCTTTGGGTAGGGTAAATATGAGTTCAAACCAGATTCTTGAAGCTAAGAAGGGAATAGCTGTTAAAACGACAAGAGTAATTATTGAACCGGGACTTTATCCTAAGGCTTGGAAATCGGAGAAAAATAGTA
>Ga0190363_1000280_pt1 | contig 29399 bp, 31 predicted proteins | sample 48721867_MG_FD_161272 | JGI IMG/M metagenome (GOLD analysis project Ga0190363, IMG submission 161272) | Hydrothermal vent microbial mat bacterial communities from Southern Trench, Guaymas Basin, Mexico - 4872-18-6-7_MG | ecosystem: Environmental > Aquatic > Marine > Hydrothermal vents >... | reverse complement strand
CAGAAAAATGTTTTAAATAATTCTCGTGATATATTATTGCAGTTTCTTTGTTTGAGTCCATTTTCATCCTCAAAAAAGATCGAGTGTTGTTTGTTTTCCAAGACCCTTCAACTCGTCTTCACTATATCCAAGAGCCTCCAAGATTCTCAGAACTGCAGGCAAGACCTGATTATTTATATAGTACTCCGAATCGTAATCCCCTTCCTTAACGAAATCTATTACCTCCGCCTTATCGGATATACTTGAGCCCTTCTTTGTTATCACATATGTTACGATATCCCCCCGTTTAAATTCAAGCCCCCTTTTCATTGCCTTTTTTGCGGCCGCTATATGTGGTCCAGCCTGAACATAATCACCGATTCCGCGAGTAATCTGGGTGTTTATTGCCAAATCCTCTAATGAAACCTCACCATTCTTTATCCGTCTTATAACATCCTTTACTATACTTGCCGCCTTCTCCGGATTCTTGTCGTGGAGAATTGCCATTAAGACATTATTCTGTGTTTCCTTTGCGATATTCGCCCAATCCCTTCTCCTCGTTTCTAATCCCTTGACTATAAGTCTCGAAAATTCATCTATTAAGGCATATCTCTTCTTTGTGATGAATATCCCCCTTGGATAAAAACCCTCAAACTCGAGTTCCATTGCCTCTGGAAGTCTTGAATTTATCTTCTCGAGGAGTGATTTTGCCCTCTCAACTATCTTCTCCTTTTTCGTCTCATTGGGAAGAACTATATACACGGAATCTGTGTCTCCATATACCGCCCTGAATCCATTTCTCTCTACCTCATTAATTGTCCTCTTTATGTATTCCCTTCCCAATGCGGCAGTAGCCTCTGCGCATTCCCTCGAATACCATCTTGCCCTGGGGAAGCCAAAGTAACCATACATGGAGTTTGCAAGAATTTTTAATGCATATTGCTTGACATCCAAGAATTTTCTCCTTCTTAAATCCTTTTCAACTGCCAACTTATTTTTGATCTTCATTCTCCTCTCTATGAGTTCCTTCAGAATCTCTGGTATGAAGCCCTTCCTTTTTTTACAGAAATGGTGTCCAGTTGGAGTTTTATAAGAATCATCCTTGCAGCATTCACAATCAATTGTTCCGGGGTCGATGTTATAACTTATAATTATGCTCGGGTATAATGACCTAAAGTCAAATAGGATGAGATTGTCGTGAATTCCCCTCTCTGGTTCTAAAACATATCCTCCGATATAACTCATTCTTTGTCTCTCGCCAACAGTCTGGTCCGATGGCTTATTTGGAAATAATATACCTCTCTCGTATGCCTTCCTCATAAGTAATGATTCCACCCTCTGTCCAGAACCAGCACGAGATGACTGATAAATTAACTCACCTGTAATTCTTGAGAGTGCATAATGCAGTGGCAATAATTCTAATGCAATTTCAAGAGTTGCATCGGCGTCACTCATTGAATACTTCAATATCTCTTTAATTTTTTCCCTATCTCCCGAATCCCAAATCTCCGCCATCTCGCCCACCCGTATATCCAACTTTTCCCTCCCAGTAATCTCCAAGTATACATCCTCTAATGTGTATTTTGAGAGGTTGAATATCTGTCTTGAAATTGGGAATAAATCTATATGTGGTCTTCCCCTGACCCTCGCGCCCAGATTCATGCCCCTCCTCTCCAGTTTTACCTGACTACCATCAATTCCAATTTCTATTGGAACATTTAATCTCCTCCCCCTCTCCTTTAGGTAAGGAAAGTCAAAATTATCACCATTATATGTCACAATGATATCAATTTCCCTCTCCCTTATTGTATCCACGAATTTCTTTATAATTTCCCTCTCATTCTCGAGTATTTCCAAAAATTTCAGGTCAATTCCATCTATTGAGTGTGTCCACACCCTTCTCATACCCATCGAATCGGAATAACTTATCATCAATATCGGATCTACCTCGGAATTTGGTTCACCCCGTGGATTATAAACCTCGATATCAAAAGCGGCAATCTTCAGATCAATTTCTTCAGAATTCTTCATTGGAACCAGACCGGAGTTAATGAGATATCTCTCTGCAAAAGGTATGTGCGCCTCTCTCGTCTCTTTACAATATTTCAATTCCTTCACAATTTCTCTTATCTTTGGAACATCTCTCGGCAGTTTAACTGTAATTCTCAAAACATCAATTTCCTTCTGAACATCTATCTTCCTTTCTTCTTCAACCGAGATGACATTCTCGATCTCTTGAATTTCTTTTTTTAATTCCTCAATTTTCCCATCCTCTGGAATTGCGTAAAAATAGGGCCTAAAGTCTTCGATCTCTTCGATTTCTCTCCCATTCTCTGTCTTATAGAACAGCCTTATAACCGCCTTTCCATCCCTTTCAATATAGTCTGCATCAAGTAGTGTCTTCATCCTTCTCTATGAACGAGCCTCGCAAATGTTATAAATCCGGTATGAGCAATCATTCTCGAATGCGGTCTCATAACCGTTAGGTTCCATTCCCTCATCAGGCATTCTCTCGTCTCTGCGACAAACCCATCCAATTTCCGATGAAATTTCTTGCTCTGCTCTATGCTCGGAGAATATGAAACTATATATCCACCAATCTTCAATGAATTCTTAGCATGCTCTATTACTCTCCACGGCTCTGCCAAGTCAAGAACTATTAGGTCTATATCCCTTTCATCGATCCCATCATATATGCTCTTAATCTTTATCTCAATATTCCCGATTCCGGCTCTATCGAAATTCTCTCTGGCAATTTCTGCGATATCCTCCCTCACCTCATAACTTATCAATTTTTCTGGCATAATGATATTTGCAAGGAACATGGAGAGAATTCCAGAGCCTGTGCCAGCCTCAACAACCCTGCTCCCGGGACGAATTCCAGTATATGCAGCTATCAGTCCAAAATCCTTTGGTGTTATTGCTTGAGGACCGCGTTTTGCCTTCTCTATATAGTCAATTATGTTCGGCTTTAATAGAAAGAATTTCTTTCCAATCCTCGACTTTATAATCCTCCCAATATTACGCTCATTTAAAGACTCCTTACTTATAACCCCATAATTTGTGTGCACATCCTTGTTGCCCTTCACGAGATATTTCCTACCCTTTTCATCTATAAGTAGATACATTTTTGTACTCGAATTGGTGGTATTATATTAATCGACAAAGTAGAAAAATTTGTTGGGTCTTATAAATATCTAAAATTTAATTTTTATAATGAGATGAATGAACTGAGAAGGGACTACATCTTGGATAGGTGGGTTATAATCGCTGAAGAGAGGAAAAAGAGACCTCAGGACTTTATACGAGTGAGTAAGAAGGAAAAACCGAAGATGTGTTACTTCTGCCCCGGAAATGAACATCTAACACCACCAGAGATAGACAGAATTGAAGAAAACGGTAGATGGATCGTTAGATGTTTTCCAAATAAATTCCCAGCAGTAATTCTAGATGATTCCGAAATTAAAAGCGAGAATGAAATTCTGAGGAGAATCCCCGCTTATGGAAAACACGAGGTTATAGCAGAGACTCCCGAGCATAATAAGAATTTATCAGACCTGAGTGTTGAGCATATAGTTAAAATATTCTTGATGTATGCCAGGAGGATCAATGAGATAAAAAAGGACAAAAAGATAAAATATGTTTTCGTATTCAAGAATCATGGTGAAATGGGTGGCGCATCCATCGCGCACTCCCACACACAAATCATTGGTCTACCAATAATTCCAAAGATAATAATGGATGAGATCAATTCTGCCGATGAATATAAATCGAAAACTGGAAGATGCATATTTTGCGATGTCTTGAATCTCGAATCAAAAAGCGAGAGAAGAATCTATGAGGATAAATACACAATTGCATTTGCACCATTCGCATCCAGATTCAATTTGGAGGTATGGATAATGCCAAAGAGACATTTAAATTTTATTGATGAAATGACAAATCGTGAATTAAAATCATTTGCAAATTCATTAAAAATAATTCTAGGTAGATTGAACAAAAGCTTAAATGACCCACCATTCAATTTTTATCTGCATTATCCACCCGATGGTTATGACCTTCATTTGCATTTGGAGATCGCCCCGAGATTATCGAGATTTGCGGGTCTGGAATTTGGCTCGGGAGTTGTTATAAATGTCATTCCCCCAGAGGTTGCCGCTGCTCATTACAGAAATGAAACAGAATGTAATTTGATATAAAACCTTATGAGGGCTACTGTAACCTTTCAATACCACGAGATTACATGACAAAATAATAGATGAACTTTCCACCTATCAAGTTGTGAAATTCCGATATTGTTCTTAGCGAGTCCTCAAGGAATTTCGCCTTTATCTTTGGCAAATCATTTTTGACATCTATGAAATTTATCTCGTGTTTATTTTTTTCATTCTTTATATTCCTTACTTGAGTCTGAAAATGGAGATTCTTTAGAAAGATGTATGCCACTTTAAGGTCCGTTGCCAGTTCATCGCTCAGTACCTTCTTCTCCTTAAGTTTTTCTATTCTATCGACGGTATTTGTTTCATAAACGCCAAACCTCATACTTAAAACTCTGATCGGCGCAATTATCGGCAATAACGCTTCATTCTTCAAATCAATTTTCTTTGGTTTTGATGGTATCGAAAATTCCAGGGATGTTTGAAGTAGTTTCCTGAATATATTCTCATTCTTACATAATGAGTATAATCTCTCTCTAATTCTCAAAAATAATTCCTTATTCCCATATATGTATCGCATATCACCGAAAACAAAAAAATTTAGTATATCCTCTGCCGAGAGATTGTACGACCAATGCTCCACCGTTGATAACCAGTCTTTTAGACTTTTGACAAATTCTTCGTTGCCGGCAGTGTATCCCGCTGGGCAATCTGCAAAACCAATTTTTAGTAGAGATCCGTGAATTTCTCTCCCCAATGATATAAATTTCTCTCTATTTTTTTCATCTGAGAATATTATGCCGTTGTCCTGGTCCGTTTTCAGAAATTGCTCCCTACGACCCTCGCTTCCCATAACAAAGAATGTAAATTCTTCCTCATCAATTTTTTTCTTTTTTATAGAAAGCCTTATAATGACCCTTATAATCTCATCATTTATCATAGATATTATGTTCCCGATATATCTCAAATCTATATTTTCTTTCTCCAGTTCTCTCGGCAATATCTGAAGCATATAATTCTGAAATCTATTATATAATTCCTTCACATCATCAATATTATTTGCCCTGGAAACTTCCTTTAGAAAATATAACGGGATTGGCGAATTAAAAAATACAATATCTCTTATGGATAGAACCCCAACTATCTTACCGTTCGTCTCAACTGGCAGGTGCTGTATTTTATTTCTAAAAAATTCAATAATTGCTTCCCATAACATGCTATCTGAATCTATCTTTATTATTGGTTTACTCATTATCGATTTCACACTCTCCCGAACACTGATATCATTAGATATTGCTCTTTTCAAATCACCTTCTGTGACTATGCCAACTATCTCTCCGTCAGAATTTTTCACTAGAACATAGGTACTTCCATTTTTTTCCATGGTTTTGGCGGCACTCCTTATACTCTCATCCTCAGGTATATCAGAAATCCTCTTCAAAACAACATCAGTAACCTTCAAATCCATCATATTATAGTTGTTGTGATTCATTATATTTTAGATTAATGTTGATTTTTAATTTAATTTTTAATTTATAATGATTAATAATTTATAATTTAAATTTTGTTTGATCAGAAATTTTATAGGTGTTAAAAATGGAAACCCCGAAGGAGATAGAAGCACTGTTAAAGGAGAAGAGAATTTTTAAACCCTCTGAGGATATCGTGAAGGACAGCAATATCAAGAAATTTATGGATGAACACGATATTGAAAGTTATAGTGAATTGTTGGAAAAGGCAAGCGATTATGAATGGTGGTGGAGTGAGAATTCCGATATAATAGACTGGTTTGAGCCATGGGATAGGATCATAGATAAAAGCAAAAAGCCATTCTTCAAGTGGTTCATCAATGGAAAAACGAACATTGCATATAACGCCGTTGATAGACATATAAAAACATGGAGAAAAAATAAAGTTGCTTATATATGGGAGGGCGAGCCTGGAGAATCTAAGAAGATAACATACTACGATTTATATAAAGAGGTTAATAAATTTGCAAATGCCCTAAAGAGTTTGGGTATTAAGAAGGGAGACAGGGTTTCAATTTATTTGCCAATGATTCTCGAGTTGCCCATAGCCATGCTCGCATGTGCAAAGATTGGAGCGATCCATTCGGTAGTATTCTCTGGCTTTTCGGCAAAGGCTCTGAGAGACAGAATTAATGATGCCGAGGCGGATGTTTTAGTGACAGCGGATGGATTCTATAGAAGGGGACATATCATCAATTTAAAGGCAAATGCTGATGAAGCACTGAAGGATGCACCAACAATAAGGCATGTAGTTGTTGTTAAGAGAGCTGGAAATGACATTGAAATGCGCTCTAATAGGGATATATGGTACCATGATCTAATAGAGGGACAATCCGATGAATGTGAGTGTGAAGTCATGGATTCCGAGGATTTATTGTATATACTTTACACATCTGGAACCACTGGTAAACCGAAGGGTGTCGTGCATGTTCATGGTGGTTATGCAGTTGGTACAGCCACAACCCTGAAATATGTGTTTGATTTGAAGGATGATGACATATGGTGGTGTGCAGCGGATATAGGTTGGGTTACCGGTCATAGTTATATAGTCTACGCTCCATTAATCCTGGGGGCAACAATAATGATGTATGAGGGAGCGCCAGATTATCCAAAGCCAGATAGATTATGGGAGATGGTTGATAAGTACGGAGTCACCGTATTTTATACTGCCCCAACAACGATAAGGATGTTCATGAAATATGGCGAAGAGTGGCCAAAGAGACACAGTTTAAAGACTTTGAGGTTGCTGGGAACTGTTGGTGAACCAATAAATCCAGAGGCGTGGATTTGGTATTATAAAAATATAGGACACGAGAGATGTCCAATAATGGATACATGGTGGCAAACAGAAACTGGCGCATTTATGATAACTCCACTGCCAATAACTCCACTAAAACCGGGGTCGGCAACAAAGCCATTTCCGGGAATTGATGCAGATGTTCTAAACGAGGATGGAAAGAGGGTGATTGGCAAGGGCGGTTATCTGGTAATAAAAACACCATGGCCATCAATGTTAAGGACACTCTACAAGGATCCTGACAGATATATAAAAACATATTGGAGTAAATTTGATGGTGTTTACTTGGCCGGAGATGTTGCAAGAATGGATGAGGATGGATACTTCTGGATCCAGGGAAGGTCTGATGATGTATTAAATGTGGCAGGTCATAGGATAGGAACCGCAGAATTAGAGTCCGCATTAGTTGCGCATGAGGCAGTTGCCGAGGCCGCCGTTGTTGGAATTCCAGACCCGGTGAAGGGAGAAGCAATAGAGGCGTTTGTTATCCTAAAATCTGGATATGAGGCATCTCCGGAGATGAAGGACGAGTTGATCAAACATGTAAGAAAAGAAATAGGACCGATAGCGACACCATCGCGAATAGTTTTTGTTCCAGATTTACCAAAGACGAGAAGTGGAAAGATAATGAGAAGGGTCGTGAAGGCATTGGCGAGAGGTGAGGAGGATATCGGAGATATATCGACATTGGCGAATGCGGAGGCGGTTGAGGCAATAAGAAAATCTCTGAAATAAATTTTTTATTTTTTATTTCTTCATTTTTTATTCTTCAATTCTTTATCCATTTTATTATTCTTTATCCATTATTTATCCATTAGAATGCTTTATGATGTTGTCATAATTGGTGGCGGACCCGCAGGTATGACATCTGCAATTTATTGCTGTAGAAGAAACCTGAGGATAATCCTCCTGGAGAGGACCTCCCTTGGAGGTAGAATGTTGTTTGCAAATGAGATAGAGAATTATCCCGGGTTTGAGAGGATCTCTGGAATGGAACTGGCAGAGAGAATAAAAAAACAATTAGAAAAGTTCGATGTTGATATAAGATATGAAGAAGTTGTTGGCATGGAGTTAAATGATATTAAGAAGATAATAACGAATGGAAATGAATACGAGACAAAATCCGTGATATTGGCAACCGGGTCTGAGAATAGAAAATTGAATGTAAAGGGTGAAAGGGAATTTATTGGAAGGGGTGTAAGTTATTGTGCGACATGTGATGCACCCTTCTTTAAGAACAGAGTGGTTGGTGTTGTTGGGGGTGGAAACTCCGCGGTTTCTGAGGCTTTATATCTCAGCGACATTGCAAAGATGGTCTATGTCATCCATCGAAGAGGTGACTTTCGTGCAGAGGATTCGAAGGTCAAAGAGTTGTTATCTAAGGATAATATTAAACCATTATTCAACAATGTTGTTGTAGAGATTATAGGCAAGGAGTTTGTTAATGGTGTGAGACTGAAGGACCTTGAGAAGGGAGAGGAGAAATTCCTTACACTGGATGGGGTCTTTATAGCGATAGGGAATATTCCAGCAACATATATTGCAAAATCCTCTGGCGTTTTGGTTGATGATAGTGGATTCATTGTTGTTGATAGGGAGCAAAAAACAAATATTCCCGGAGTATTTGCTGCCGGAGATTGCACCGGTGGTTTAATGCAGATTACGACTGCAATTGGCGAGGGTTCCGTTGCTGCAATTTCTGCATACAAATTTGTTAAGAATCCGTACTGGAGAAATTAAAAGATATTTCTTCTTCTCCAGTGTCTATTTGACTTTGGACTTCCCCTGACCCTCCTATTTGTCTTCGCAAATACCCATAATGGGGCTCTCTTGCTTGCCCTGTTCTCCCTTACGAGAATTTCCTTCTTCTCCTTTGTTTTAATTCTTGCCATCTTAAATTGATAATTTCAATTAAATTGATATTGATTACAGATTAATATATTCAATAAAATGTTCTGCCCCAGATGCGGTAAAGAAAGCGACGGAATCTGCATAGATTGTCTGCTTAAGGAGAAGCCAATATTTATGAAAAAAATCGAATTGAAGATTTGTAAGTGTGGTAGATTTTACTACGGTGGTAGGTGGAATCCCTGGGTTGAAATTGATAAGATTATTAGAGAAAATTTGGTGTGTCCAGATAGAATTGGGGTAGAGAATTTGAGTATTAGAAAGCGATTACTCGGTGATAGAATTCACCTCAATTTGAGGGTTGAAGGAAAATTCGAAGGAAAGGGCTTTGTAACTGAGATTTGTGATGAGATTAAGATAAATAGAACTGCATGTCCAATATGCTCAAGGCAACAATACTATGAGGCAATTCTTCAATTCAGAACCAACTATAATCCATTAGATGAGATCGATGGGGAATTTATATCAAAAATTGAGAAATTGCAAAATGGTTTTGACATCTATATAAAATCATCCCAGTATGCAAGGAAAATAAGGAAGAGATTTGAGAAGAGGGGGTTTATAACGAGAGAATCTGAAAAACTAATTGGAAAAAAGGACGGGAGGAATGTCTATAGACTCTCCATCTCTATAAAGGAATCTGAAATAAAAAAGGGAGACATAATAATGCATAAGGGAAATCTATTTAGAGTTATTGGGATTGGAAGGAGATTCGTGATCGAGAATATTGTTACTGGAAAGAGGTCATCAATAGATAGGTCTAACCTAAGGACTGTCCGGGTCATTGCTAAGAATGAGGATTTGATGGATGGGATCATAACAAATATAACCCCAAGGGAAATTCAAATCTTAGAGGAATCTTCAAATAGAACATATGAGATTGAGAGAACGGAGAGATTCGATAGAAAATTGGGGAGTAAGGTAAAGATGGTAGTTGTTAATGGAAGGGCTTACATCTTATGAATAAATCCCAATTCTCTCAGTACAATGTCAACTTGCTGTGATGCTGTGCCTATATATCTCTTCGGGTCCAATGCCATATCGAGTTCGTCTGCAGTCACATGCTTTAGAACATGGGAATTCTTCATCAATACATCCCTAAATGGAATATTCTTCTCATAACTTTCCATTGCACATCTCCTAATTATCTCATGCGCCTCCTGCCTGCCAATTCCCTTCTCAACGAGCAATATCATCACGGATTCTGACATTATCCTTCCCTGAGTCAATTCCAAATTTCTCTCGATATTGGCATAGTTGAATTCCAAATTCTTTAATAAATTTATGCACAAATTTAATATGTAATCTGTTAATATGCATGCCTCTGGAATTATTATTCTCTCGCATGATGAATTTGTTAGGTCCCTTTCGTGCCATAGTGGTATATTATCCAGAGATGCAATTGCGTTTGCCTTTATAACTCTACTCAAGCCGCAGATTCTCTCTGCATGAATCGGATTTCTCTTGTGAGGCATCGTTGATGAGCCAACTTGCTTTTTTTCAAATTTCTCGCTCACCTCCGCTATCTCCGTTCGCTGAAGATTTCTTATCTCCGTTGCCATCTTGTTTAGTGTCTCTGCGATTAATGCCAAATTCAGGAGAAATTCTGCGTGTCTGTCTCTCTGCAGAATTTGATTTGAGACAATTGCGGGTCTTAATTTCAGAATTTCCATGACGATGTTTTGAATTTCGATTCCCTTTTTTCCAAACGCCGCCTGGGTTCCAACTGCTCCCGACATCTTTCCAACCAATAATCTCTCTTTACACTCATTAATTCTGTCTATATGTCTTTGAATTTCACACGCCCATAGCGCAAACTTTAACCCATAGGTAATAGGCAATGAATGTTGACCGTGGGTTCTTCCAATGCACACGAGATTCTTGTGCTCATTTGCCAAATTTAAAAGGACATTCTTAATTCTATCCAGGTCATCAAATAGAAATCTCAAATACTCCCTGAATTGCAGTGCAAGTGCCGTATCTGTTATATCATTACTTGTCGCCCCGAGATGAACATACTTACCCGAAGATCCACACTGCTCTGCCAGTGCCTTAACCATTGCCATTACATCATGATTTATTTCAGATTCTATTTCCTTCACCCTTTCAAGTTTTACATGAAGAATGTTCGCCTTCTTTGAAATTTCCTCTGCGGCACTCTTTGGTATATTTCCAACCTTAGAGTGGGCAATCGCCAAGGCGGCCTCAACATCGAGCATCTTCTGAAGTCTGTATTCCTCTTCGAATATCTTCCTCACCTCGGGTCTGCCGTATCTCGACTCGATAGGATGGATTGTCATTTTTCCAATCTTCTTTTCTTCTTCATCGAATATGGAATATCTATGTAGTAAACACCTTCTCTCTCTTTAATAACTATCGGATCACCTCTCATTAGGGATGCTATATCCAAAATGTATTTTCCCTCGCTAACTCTAAGTAAATTTTCTATATCCAAACTTATTGTTTTATTTAAATTCTTTAATTCATTTGCGAATTTTTCATTCAAAATCTCAATATCCTTCTCACTAATCTCACTGCTCTTTAATTTCTCTATAGTCTTTTCCCTTGTTCTGCCGGGTTTTTCTCTCAGATAAAGAAAGACTCTGGCACCACAACTACAGCCATTCATCAATTCTGGCGCTCTATCATCATATATCCTTCCGCAACGTGCACATTTGTGTGGCATTTTATCTTTTTTCTGCCTTCAACATTATCTTATGACGACCTCTTCTTATTTTCTTTACCAATCTTGAGGGCCCTATAACTGTCAGACCACTGGTCCTTCCACCAAGAAGCCTTATCAATTTATCTCTTATACCTTCACTACCCCCATCTCTAAGGCTCGATATCTCGATCCCAGGGAATTTCTCATCTATCTGTTTCATTGTTTCTTCAATCAATTTAGCCTCCTCGGATGATGATAAACCCTCCTCAATAACTATAATTTTACCCTTTTTAATTCTCCTTATAATGAAATCTATCTTCTTCTTTTCGTCCATATCTCTCAATGCATCTGATGATATAAATTCCATATCAATTTCCATCTTCTATCTCGAATATTTTGCTATCGCCTCGTATAATAAATCGATATTCTTTCCAGTTAAACCAGAGATCTCAACAACTGGATGCTGGGGGAACGCCTCCCTGATTAACTCGGGTTTTGCGTCCTTTAAATCAATCTTATTTGCAACAATTATAACGGGAATATCCCTCGCTTCTAAATTTCCAATTATTGTAATATTCACCTGCGTATAGGGATCCTTTGTTGAGTCCATGACAACCAATGCCGTATCGACATTCTCGAGCCATTTTATTGCTTCTATTACTCCTCTTGTCGCCTCCTTTGCCCTCTTCTGTGCCTCCTTCTTAGATAAACCATATTTCATAAATTCCTCATAGTCAATCTTTGTAGCAATTCCCGGCATATCTAATAAATTCATTATAAGTTTTTTATTACCAACTTGAACGACGACCCTTTCTTTCTTTTGGACCTCTCTCGTTTCGTGTGGAACTTCCGACACCCTTCCAACGGGTTCACCGGTCCAATCTATAGCAATTTTATTTGCAAGAGTAGTTTTGCCAGCGTTTGGTGGTCCATATAATCCCAATCTTATAACCCTTCTCCTGCTAAATATCTTCCTAATCCAATTCACAAATCTTCTCCAAGGCACTATAACCCCCCAAAGATTATTTTTATTGACAAAATATATAAAATATTAGGTGGTTAAAGGTTAATATTATAAGAAAAATGGGATATTACAAATATGTGAAAGAGATCTATAGAGGAATAAGAAATAAGATCAAAGACCCGGAATTTTCCGATTTGCGAGAATTAATTCTTTCTAGGAAGATCGAATGGAGAAAGAGTCCGCCAATTGAGAGGGTTGAAAAACCAACAAGGATTAATAAGGCGAGGCAATACGGCTATAAGGCAAAACAGGGCTTTGTTGTTGTTAGGGTCAGGGTTAGAAGAGGTGGCATGAGAAAGTCCCGTCCAAATGCCGGTAGAAAGCCAAAGCGCATGGGTGTAAAAAAGATAACCCCTGCAAAGTCTATACAGAGAATTGCGGAGGAAAGAGCTCAGAGAAAATTCATGAATCTCGAGGTTTTAGGTTCTTATTGGCTCTGGCAGGATGGTCAATACAAATGGTATGAGGTAATAATGGTTGACCCCCATCACCCCGCAATAAAGAATGATGGTGATATAAATTGGATTTGTAGCAATAAGCATAAACACAGGGTATTCAGGGGTTTGACGCCGGCTGGAAAAAAGGGTCGAGGTTTAAGGAAAAAGGGTAAAGGCACAGAAAAGATAAGACCGAGTATTCGTGCAAAGGGTAGGAAAGCAAAATAAATTTTCTTCGTCGGAATTTCCCGACGAGAAACTCGGAATAAATGAATCCAAGTGTGGCTGAACGAAGTGAATGCCACACCCGCATGTCAACTGGGCGTGACAGTTGGCCGGAATTTCCCGACGAGAAACTCGGAATAAATGAATCAAAGTGTGGCTGAACGAAGTGAATGCCACACCCGCATGTCAACTGGGCGTGACTTAAGGGTAATTTCAGTAGAAAATTAATAAATTTCAAATAAAATAATTAGATTTATATGCTACCTCCCACTGAAGGTAGCACTCACATGTCAACCTGGCATAACAGTTGCCTCGGTAGCTCAGTTGGTAGAGCGCTCGGCTGTTAACCGAGTGGTCGCAGGTTCAAGTCCTGCCCGAGGCGCTCCTATCCAATTCCAATATTTGCAATCTTCATCTATGGTTCTTATTGCAGAAACGAGGTTAATTCTATAGCATTTGTTTAGGCGTCTGGTGAGAAAAGCTTATAAAACAAAACTTATAAAACCTTAGAAAACATATATTTATACTCAACAAGGCAAAAATGATAGAAACGGACATGAAAGAAACCTACATGAGGATAGGTATTATATTCATAATTTTCATCACATTAATCCAATGTTGTTCATCTCAAGAACGATGTCTTGAGGAAATAAAGAATAAAAATACGCATATAATTGTCAATAAATGCACAAATATTGGAACATTCTCGATCGGTGTTTTTCATAACAATTCGTGGATCGGATTGAGCTATAATTATCCATACTCATGGAAGGGCACATTCCTTGCTATCAGAGTCAATGACAAGATATACTCGACTTCACCATATATCAAAGATTCTGAATCTATGGATCCATATGTTAAAATAAGTCCAACAAGGATAAATAATTCTGCAATTCTCACTTCCTGGAAATTACCGGAAGAAATTTATGTTGAGGAACTGATAAGGAGTATTGAGAAGGGAACAATCATAGAGATAAGGATAAGGAACGATGCAGTAGAGCCGAGAGATGTGTCTGCAAGACTTACACTTGATGTAAAGATACATATGAATGATGGCGGAATTCTTTTCATAAATTCCATGAACCGATCCACAGAGATCGAAATGAATAAGAGTGAGATAGATTTTGATTACTGGGAGATCATGGCGGGGAATTTATCTATAACTGGCTATTTTGAGAGAATCCCCGATAGATTCGTGGTTGCTAACTGGAGAAAGACAGCGCATAAGAGCAGTTGGGAATATAAAATTGATACGAACAATGAAATATCCTCTGATTGTTCGGTCATTCTTCTTTATGGACCCGAGTCAATTCACGCAAATGAGGATATGAATATTAAATTTATCTACAAACTCTCGACATGCTTCGACAACATAAGGAATAACGGAGAGAGTGATGTTGATTGTGGAGGACCATGCAGCAGGAAATGTCCTATAGGAAATACATGCTATTCAACTAATGATTGTGAGTCCGGACTTATTTGCGAGAATAACATATGCGTAACAACGGACATCGTAAGAAAATACCAGTCTCAGATTACTATTTTTGCCATTCTATTCCTAACATCCTTCATTATCATGATAATATGGTGGATGAGGAGCAGAATAAATAGAGAAAAGGCTGAGAAGTTAAAAGAGAAAAGGATAGAGGAGGAGACTGAGAAAAAGGAAATCGAGAAGGTTAAACCCATGAATGAGGCTCAGACATCTGAATTTGATGAAGGAGCGATCAGGAAAGAAATCGAGAGATTGGATAGCGAATGGGAGAAACTCATGGAAGAATGGAAAGAAATGGAAGCAAATGAGATGGAAAAATAACCACCACATTAAGTACTATAAAATATCTCCACCTATGAATATCTCTCATATAGTCTTATACACAACTCCATCAAATCTTTTCTGTCCTTGAGTCCGGTTTTTTCAAAATATTCCTCGAGCAGTCTCCTATTTATCTCAATTCCAGTAAACTCAACATCTGTCTCGTATGTTTTTGGTATAACATTCACATCCAAGATTGTGAATTCTGGATACCTAAGTTCCCAATCCTGCAGAATATCTAAGTAATCCCCCCGAATCTCTGCCTCGATTACTATCTGAAGACATTTCTTATCTATATTTTCCCTGATTATTGTGTCGATATATGAATTTATCTCAGACGGTGTCTTCTTTCCAAGTATCTTCCTAATCACGCCCATATCCGCAGATTTGATCTCGATAAATTCCGGATTATTAAATTCAAACTCCCTAAACACGAGAAATCCATTCTTGTTGTTCCATTCATTAAAACTAATCCTTTCTGTACTTCCAATATAAAATGCTGGGGTTATATCAAATACCTCTTCAATCCTCTGATGTTTATGCAAATGTCCACTTAGAATCAAGTCGTATTTGTTAGAAATATCGCGAAGAGTTTTTATTGAAATCTCAAATGGATCAATATATTTCTCAATTCCCTGATGAATGCAAAGAATATTATGGCAATTTTCATCGACCTCATTTGATATATCGATTAATGTTTCTTCTGCTACCTTTCGATCTCTTATATACTGAAATCCATGAACTCCTATCTCCTCCCCATCAATTTTTAGATTTATGTGTGGATTATCTGTTGTCAGGACATTTATATTCTTATGAAGTTCCGAGAATATGGGTGCATAGGCAGTTCCGAGATGTCCCTCAATCTCATGGTTTCCTATACATATCACTATTTCAGTTGAATCCGCGATCTCAAGTATCTTCTTTAAGAAGATGTACATGCTCCTTGGGTCTGGTCTTGGATAGTGAAAGATATCGCCGCCAAGTATAAAAAGTTCCGGTTTTAATTCAATAACCTTATTCATAGAATCTACGAATGCCTTTTCGTAATCTCTTAATCTCTGAAGCTTTAGTCTGTGTCTATAGCCGAGATGCGAGTCGGAAACGCAGCAAATCGATACCATTCTTTACTAATTAATATTCTTAATTAATATTGAATCGATATAAAAAAATCGATCATCAACTTCGAGGAGAGGTAATAAATCCGCAAGACTACAAAAATGTTTTCCCTACCTTATGTTCCAACGGCAGAGGAATTGATTGATAATGCATTTAGAGAGGGTGCAAAGGTAGCAAGGTCGTTACGCTCGATAAGGGCGCCGAGAGAAACGAGGCTCTATAAATCCGAGGAGAAGAGGGTGGAGAGGGTGGCAAAGATAATAGAATCCTCTCTAAATTCAATTGTAAAGAATTTTCCGAACTACGAGCAACTTCCAAGATTTTATAGAAGATTGATCGATATAAGGATTGATAAGGACAGATATAAGAGGTCATTGGGGGCAGTGAATTGGTGCCTAAATAGTATAAAAAAATTGAAGTCAGAAACGCTACACGAGATGCGAAAAACCAGGGATGGAAAACTCTCGAGACAATTCCTGGGAAGGGCGGCATCCTTTATAAGACAAATTTCAGGCGATTTGGATGAATTAATAAAGATTAAAGAAATTCTTAGAGAATTTCCAATAATCGAGAAAATTCCCACTATTGTTATTGCTGGCTATCCAAATGCTGGTAAATCAACATTTATGACAACCCTGACCGACTCTAAGGTTGAAATAGCAAATTATCCGTTCACAACAAAGAGTATAATGCTCGGATATAAAACCTATAATGACAGAAGGTATCAGATCATAGACTCGCCCGGCTTGCTCGATAGACCCATAGAAAGAAGAAACGAGATCGAACTTCAAGCAATACTTGCAATTGAGGAATTGGCGGATTTCATTATCTTTTTGATAGATCCATTCTCACAATTGGAGCGACAATTATTGCTATTGAATGAGATAAGGAAAAATTTCAAACGAAGAATTGTTGTTGCCATAAACAAGAAGGATATAGCAAATGACAAACTCATAATGGAATTAAAAAAAGAACTGAGGGAATTTTCACCACTTATAATCTCGGCAAAAGACAAGAATGATTGCGAATTTGTGCTCAAGCGCGTCTTAGATGTTAATCCTATCACCTAGGGAGCATACACACCTCATTATCGATTTGTTATCTTGACTTAGGAGAAACTCCATTCTCATTAAATCCTCCAATTGAAGAATGTGTCTCCTCTTTAACTTCTCGATCTCAGATCTATTTATCCTGTAACCCAATATCTCTGAAATCTTTTCTCCTCCGAGCATGTTCGGAAGTATAACATAATCCGCACCGTTCTTATACAATTCTAAGGCGTCATTTAAATGGTTTGCTGTTGTAAAGACTATTGCACTGGGATTCAATCTTCTTACCTCACTCAGTAAGAATATGTTGTCATTTTTGTTTGGGATCGTTGATATTACAATCTTGGCATCCTTGATATTAATTCTCTCCAGGATTTCATTATCACTTATGTCCCCATAGATCGTGTTTATGTTCTGCCTCATCAGTGACTTAACTATCTCCGGATTTATATCAACAACAATAAATTTCTTTCTACTCATCTGCAGGGTTTTTGCAATAATGGACCCCATTCTGTGGCAACCAAATAATATCACATGATCCTTTATATTTTTCGGAATCCTCTCCAAGATCTGGGTTTTTCGCCCCATATGGAAGAGATTCAGAATCGGTATCATAAATCTATAGATTCCATCACTATGAGTAATGAAATATGTACTGCCAGTAATCGAGATAATTGCAACAAATGCAATTAATGAGAATATATCTTGATTTATATGACCCAAGTTCAGACCCTCATTTGCGATTATTAGTGAGAATTCACTTATCTGCGCCAACGATAATCCGGTCAGGAAGGCGGTTCTCTTTCCATATCCAAAGAATTCCGTTATTATCATCATTATGAGAACATTCCCTATAAGCACGAAGAGTGCAAAAACAAGCGCCTGCCACATCAATGTGGGTATGAGTGGAACCTCCATGCCGAGAGAAACAAAGAATATCGTTGAGAAGAAATCCCTCAGTGACCTTACCCTTGCAATTATTTCCACATTGTATGGAGATGTTGCCAAACTAACTCCGGCTAAGAACGCGCCAATTGCAATTGAGAATTTTAGAATTGCAGCAATTAGAGAAAATATAAAACACCATGAAATTGCAAATAAGAGCAATAATTCGACAGATTTCGTAATGAAATTTAGAATTATTGGTGCAATATATCTATTTGTAATTATCGCCATACCAACAATTCCAATGCCGGCAACTAAGGAATTTATAAAGAAGTCGATATTTAACATTTCAATTTTTGGCAATGCGCTTAAGACAATTATCGTTGTAATGTCCTGAACGAGCAACGTTCCAAGAACAATTTTTCCGTGCAGTGTCTCCAATTCCTCCCTATCAGACAATAACTTAATAACGACCATTGTACTGCTTATTGTTAGCGCAAATGCAATATAGAATGAATGCACACTATTGAAATTCATGGCAGTGGCGAGAAGATAACCGAACACGAATGTAACTATAATCTGCCCCAAACCGCAACCGATCGATACCCTTGTAACATCTCTTAATCTATTCAAATTGAGTTCCAGACCAACCATGAATAGGAGAAGTGCCATCCCAAGCATTGCCAATGTTTCAATTATCTTCTCATTGATGATGATCTGTAGACCATACGGTCCAATTATTATACCGGCGAGTATATATGCCAGTATCAGGGGTTGTCTAAATACTCTCGCAATTATCGCGGAGATCGTTGCACTTATTGTTATTATTCCAATACTAACTAAGATTTCACTTCCAGGGATTTCGTGGATCGTCATCTTTCTTAATATTCACTACATCCTCGAGAACATGAAGGGGCAACCTATTCCCATTCATATCATATGTTGCAATGTCTTCTATGCTCTGATATGGATACTTCAAGATTAGGTGAATAAAACCCATCTTTCTAAAGAATCTTAAATCCGCATCAGATGGCTCATATGAGTGGGATGGGTGCGAGTGTACACTCCCGATAATACTTGGGTCGATCGGCTTCATATTAAATTCTATGACCGAAAAATTATCGCCAAATAAAGATCTCGGAATCAATAGAATTTCCTCTATAATATCCGGACCTCCCCTCAACAGACCTATAAATTCCCTTGGATATGTCCTCTTTGAAGCATTGAGGATAAATTTGAGGGCATTCTTTCTAATTAAAACCATCTCTAATCCCCTTCCATCATCTTCTTCATTCTCCTCCTGTACTTACCAAACCTATCCTCTGGTGAAAATCTCGCCGGTATCGGCAGAATTGTTTCATTATCGCACCTTGAACACTTCATCTTTAATGTATATCTTTCACAATTGGGGCATTTCCTTAATTTCATTCTGATTCTCTCTTCGCCTCATCCAATTTTCTGTGAAATTCTCCAATTCCATTATTCCTTTTTATGTAGGATATCGCTTCATTTGCAGCATCTCTTAAAATCTTCTCCGCCGACTTGTAGTCCCTTGCAATTACCTTGATGCTATAGAGTGGTGCAGATACATATTTCACAGAAATTTTATAATCATCATATCCATTTGCATCATACTTAACGATATTATCTAAAGCATTCCGTATGATATCAATTCCATTTGGCTCATAACTTTGTAATTTTACATATCCGGTTACCTCAACATAGGGCAATTTTATGCTATTTTTGATCAAATTTAATAGATGTGGCTTCCAATCTTCATTAATATTCAATTCATCAATTATCTTATTGTCAATTAATATGGCTTCCAAACCATCATAGAGTGTGTCGAATCTTTTCAGAATTTCATTACTAATCGCTTCCTTGACCTTATTTCTTGGAAGAGAGAGCTCATCTGCCAACAAATCCAATAATTTATTTGCCCTCTGCTCTCTCTTGACTTGTTGGAGTTTCGCCTTCCTTTGAGCATCGGTAACCCTGCGGAGTGATAGGTCGATATGTCCCCTTTCGGGATTCACCCGCAACACTAAGAGTACTACCTTTTGCCCCTCCCTCACATAATCCCTTATATTCCTGACCCACTTGAGTGAGATCTCAGATAAGTGAAGCAAGCCCCTCTTATTACCGTATTCATCGAGGGTTACAAATGCCCCATGCTTAAATATATTCTGAACTGTAGCAATTACTAACTCTCCCTGCTCTGGATATTCATCTCTCTTTACTCCGACCATAATTTATAGAATAGTTTAACAAATATAAAAATTAAGAAGAATCCTAACAACCAGATTTATTTTTTATCTCCAATTCCAAATTTTATTTAAAGATTTAAATTTTTTAAAATGGCTGAGGAAAAGAATATTAGGACTCATATCTTCACCGCATTGGTTGAGCATAAGCCGGGAGTATTGCAAAGGGTAGCCTCATTATTTAGCAGAAGGAGATTCAACATTGAGAGTATAACGGTTGGTGCAACCGAAAATCCCAAGATTGCGAGAATGACAATTCTCACTAAGGGGGACGATAAGATTCTTGAGCAGATAGAGAAGCAATTGAATAAATTGGTTAATGTTATAAAGGTATCTGAACTTCCAATTGGAAAATCCGTATGTAGGGAATTATGCATAGTTAAGATAAACGCGAAGAAGGAAAATCAGAGATCTCAGATAATCCAATATACGGATGTCTTCCGAGGCAGGGTGGTGGATGTTAGTCCCGAGACGATCTCCGTAGAGATTACTGGAGATTCCGAAAAGATCGATGCGTTCATAAATCTTGTAAAGACATTTGGTATAAAACTCGTTGCCAGAACTGGTGTTACTGCAATGCCAAGGGGATAATTCATGAGGTCATCCTATAAGATCTTCAGAATATTCGGAATTGATGTTGAACTGCATATAAGTTTTATTCTTATATTTATCTTTACATTGTCTCTGATATCTCTTTATGGATTATCAAAAGAAGAGGGTCCATTGTCGATAATTTCGGGTGTGCATTATGGCAGTAGAGTTATTGCATTATTTGTTCTCTTATTTGGAATAGTCTTGATGCATGAGTTGGCGCATTCCTTAGTTGCCATTAGAAATAAAATTGATGTCAAGAGAATTATTCTTACTCCAATTGGTGGAATAGCAAATATCGATGTTCCAGAGAATCCGGAAGTGGAGTTGAAGACATCGATTATTGGACCATTAAGCAACTATATCGTTGTGATAATTCTCCTACCTCTCGTAATTATAATGTGGCCAGAGTATCTAATACCATCCAACCTATACAGATATGTTCTCATTAATAATGTATTCGGAGATATATTCTCAATTCCGGAGGTATTTCTGATAATAATCACACTAAATTTATTGCTCGGCTCCTTTAACCTAATACCGGCATTCCCCATGGATGGAGGAAGGGTATTGCGCTCTGTGCTCGCGCTATGGACCGACTATGTTGATGCAACCGTAATGGCTGTAAGGATAAGTCAATTTCTTGCAATAATTATGCTTCTCGTGGGAATGTTAATGAGTTTTGTGCTCGTTATAATCTCAATATTCATATTAATCACAGGCTCGAATGAATTGAAGATCGTAAAGCTCAGGCACGCATTTCAAGGAGTCAGGGTGGGAAGCATAGCAAATAGAAATTTCTCTTATGTTAATAAAAATCTAACTGCCCACGAATTCTTGAGAATGATAGCAACTCCCACTCAGGCGTATTATCCAGTTGTTGACGACGGCAGAGTGATCGGAATATTGAGAATTGAAGATCTGAGGGGAATAAAAAGTGATGACCTAAAGAGAATCACGGTTGGAAAATTAATAAGTAGGAGATTTGATATTATAGATGCGGGGAAGATTGCATCTGAGGTAATCCCACAACTATTGAGCAAGGAATTTGTCATTGTTGTCGATTCCGGTCGTATGATTGGCTACATCGACCCAGAACGCATACTCGAAATGGCAAACTTCTATAACATCTGTAGGCTTAAGTAATGAGATGGGCCCGCCCGGATTCGAACCGGGGACCTCAGCCTCGTAAGGGCTGCGTCATAACCATCTAGACCACGGGCCCGCTCTCATAAACAAAGTGAATAAATTTATTCAGATTGGATATCAACATCCAAGTCAAGCGGTATCCTCGATGTATCGACATAACCAAGCACGATGTCAATTAAACTTAATATCCCCGCCAGATTCTCATTCTCAACGACAACTAATGTACGAATATTGTACTCGATCATCTTCTTTAATGCTTCCTCCAGTGATGCATCCGGAGATATAGTTACTAGGTCCCTAACCATGACCTTCCCAACCGGGGTCGTCTTGTCGAAAAAGTCACTGATAGACATAACTAGGAGTATATCATAGGATGTTATTATCCCAACTGGCTTATTACCCTCTGTAACTATCAGGGAATGTATTCTATTTTCCAGCATTTTTTCTGATGCATTTATTACCGTTCTATCTGGCTCTATTGTCAATACATCCCTCGTCATGACATCCCTCACTCTCAAACTCTCGGCATCATTCTTAATGCTCCTTAATTTCCTTATTAATTGATCGGTTTTTCTCATTTTTCGTTATTTCCATTTCTTGGATCTACCATAACCACAATATGCACATACATCCTTTCTTACATGGAATGAGAATCTTCCACATCTTCTGCATCTAATATGAGTATGCCTTTTGTTCTTTTTACCCATACTTGGAGTCCCCTTGGTCATCTTTTCTACCTCCTTTAATTAAACCATGTATCGATCTAAAATCCTAACTAACGAACAATATCATATCCCCCCTCAAAAACATCTTCTTGAATTTCCTCTCGACATCCCCATCCGTAAATTCCGCATTATCCAATACGATGTTTATATGCATATCAAATGCCCTCAATGTTCCTCTAATCTCAAGCCCATTCTTAAGCCTAACAAGCACCTCTTGATCCAAGAGTTCGCCAAGCGCATCCAACGGTTTCATATATATCACCCAAATTTATTAATTACTATGTATGAAGTATATAAAAAATATAAATCCACCCATGTAAAAAAGTTTACAGTAGAATGAATCTCAATTCGACGGATCTTGTTATTTCGGAGATAAATAAGAGGATAAGCGATCTTAGAAATAAAATTGAAGAACTTGGACTTGATGCATTTCTTGTGTTTAGTTCAACGAATGTTAGATATCTTACATCGATTGGAACTGGCGCCGCCTTGATAACAGGGGATGATGCGATCCTATGGGTAAGGGATCTGTATAGGGAGATATATGCCGGTTTATATTCAAACGAAAAATATGCATTTGATATATTTGATTATGAAAAGGGAGTGATTGAATCATATATAAATAACTCAGACCTCGAGAAGATTGGAATTGAAAATTTAAGGCTTTCCAATTATGAAAAAATTCGTGAAAAAATTCTCAGAAAAGAATTAATTAGGAGCGATGCGATAGAACAACTAAGAGCAATGAAATCCGATCTCGAGATCAATTTGCTAAAGAAGTCGGCTGAACTCTCAGTTAAGGGAATGGAGACCGCATATAAGATAATAAAGCCGGGTGTTAGGGAGATCGATGCGGCTGCGGAAATTGAATATAGATTGAGAAAAGATGGCTCAGAATCCCCACCGTTTGGTCAGGGAGCATTGTTATCATCAGGAGAGAGAAGTGCTGATATTCACGCATTTCCGACAGAAAATAGAATAGAGAATAATTCGATCGTTATTGTTGATATCGGCGCGAGATTTCTCGGCTATTACTCCGACATGACGAGAACAATTCCGGTGGGAAGTCTGAACACGAATGATAGAGAAATTGTGGAATTTGTCAGAAATCTTGAACTCGAGTGTATTGATATGCTTTATGATGGGATTGAGGCGAGGGAGATCTATGAGTTTGCAGAGAAAAGAATAAATGCAAGGGGATTCAGGCTTTATCATCCGCTTGGTCATGGTATCGGTTTGGATGTCCATGAACTGCCGAGTTTAAGTCGGGATTCTGAGGATTCTCTTAAGAACGGTATGGTATTCACAATAGAACCTGGGGTTTATATACCAAGGAAATTCGGTGTTAGATTTGAGGATATGGTATTGCTCAGAAAAAAGGCTAAAATTTTGACGAACAAATCGGAATGAGCAGGGCGGTATTCCTGAGGTTGAAGAAGAGGGACAAAAGGATAGCGATGGAGAGGATAGAGATTCTGTTCAAGAATGCGGATGATTCTGCCCTAAATGGAAACATCGAGAATGCTAACAGATACATAGAATTAGCAAGAAGAATTGCAATGAAATATAACATCAGAATTCCAAGAGAATATAAGAGAAAATTCTGTAAATATTGTTATAGATATCTCCTTCCCGGAAGGACCTCAAGAACGAGGATAAATTCGAGAATGAGGAGGGTTGAGATAAAATGTCTTAGTTGTGGGAGAAGAATTTTTTATCCATTAAATACAAAAAATGAAAATTGAAGAGAAGATAAATACTATAAGAATCGGAAAGAATGGAATAACCGATGAATTGATAAATGAAATCAAAGCGCAATTAAATAAACACGGGGTCCTGAGAGTGAGGATCCTTAGGGCGGCGAGAATATCAAAGGATAGATTCTCGATAGCGGAAGAGGTCTCAAGGCTGGCAGATGCAGAATTGGTCCTGGTGAGAGGTAATACATTTATATTGCAAAAATATAATTAATATTGACAAAAAAGATAAAAATGACAAAACTAAGGAAGGTTGTGTTGGATGTTTTGAAGCCCCATTCACCAGATATTGCCACCCTCGCCAAGAAGATTGCGGATATAGAAGGCATCGATGGCGTTAATATAAGTGTCTACGAGATTGATAAGGAGGTGGAGAATGTCAAGATAACGGTAATTGGCAAATTCGAGAATTTATCAGATATAAGAGAGGCAATTTCGGAATTTGGAGGCACAATCCACTCGATGGATGAGGTTGTTGCTGGCAAGTCGATTGTCGGGGAGAAGGAAACACTGCAGGAGAGGCATCATGTAGTTTTTGAGTAGAAATGTGCGATAATAATTTAAAAATTCGGATTTCGGAATATCTGAAGAGGGCAAAACCCTGGTTCGAGAATCTTCATGTGGTTAAGGTAAAGGGGATCGACGAGAAAAGGATTGATGAATTCTATACAATGGCAATTTCCTACTATAAAGATTCAATTCATTTCTACAATAATGGCGATTACATAAATTCACTCTCAGCACTTGAATATGCCGAGGGATGGCTCGATGCGGGGAAGTGTATTGGCATATTTAAGATAAAAAAATGAACTAATACTGGGGAGATTCAACACTATCCAATATCTTATTTATTACATAATCTGGAGTGGTGCCCATCTCGGCATATTCCGGGCTTACTACAATCCTGTGTCGCAGTATTGGATGTGCCAATTTTCTAACATCCGTTACATTCACTTCATTTCTGCCATTTAAGAATGCTCTCGTCTTTGTGGCCATCATAAATGCTATGGTAGCCCTTGGTCCTGCCCCAGCTCTAACCTCCCTTCTGTTTCGTGTTGCTTGGACTATCTTTACTATATACTCCAATATGGAATCTGGCATTATCACAGATTCCTTAATATCCTTCTGTATTATTAGAATCTCCGCTGGATTAAAGACGGGATGGAGTTTCTCCTCATACAGTTTCGACTTAGCAATCATCATCTCTTCCTCAAGTGTTGGATATTCAATAACAGACTTGAATAGAAACCTATCCTTCTGCGCCTCTGGGAGTGGAAAAACGCCCCTCTGCTCCAATGGGTTCTGTGTTGCCAAGACAATAAATGGTTGAGGTAATGAATAGGTTTTATCACCGATGGTTACCATCCTCTCCTCCATCGCCTCCAATAACGCAGACTGTGTCTTTGGTGGGGCTCTGTTCAATTCATCCATTAGTAGGATATTAGTAAATATTGGTCCCTTAATTATCTTTTGCTCACCAGTTTCCTTGTCATAGTAGACTTCACCAATTATGTCTGTAGTTTTCAAATCCGGAGTTCCCTGAACCCTCTTAAATTCACACTCCAAGGTGCTTGCTATCGATTTTGATAATAATGTCTTACCCATTCCCGGAACACTCTCCAAGAGGACATGTCCATTAGAAAACAATGCAATGAGAATGTGCTCTATAACCTCATCAACACCAATTATAACCTTGTGAATCTCATCATATAACTGAGCAAATAATGCCTTTATATCTCTGTCTCTTTCTATTGTATCGATTTCTACCATTTTATATTATCTATGATGCTATAGATATTTATATATAGATGTTGTTTATTTATTATTATGAGGTCATCTATCTTAGCAGTATTGCTGCTGTTAATGACAAGTTCTGCTTGTGCCCCAACCCTCACTCTAAAAAGGCAGAGGCAAGCAGAGGTAAAAATAACATAAATTCTGGAAAGAGCAGATAGGGTGAAGCCTACTGGTACTATTTTGCCAAGTCTGTAGTATTAGATATTTATACATAACTTCGGAAATATTCTTTATGTATAGTAATGTAAAAATGTAGATGGCCGGGGTGGGGTAGTCTGGTTATCCTGGGGGCCTGTGGAGCCCTTGACCTGGGTTCGAATCCCAGTCCCGGCCCTTGGAGGTGTTAATTTGATTCAATTTGTCCCTTCCAATTACCTTATCAACTTGAAGAATAACTTATTTTTAAAGTTTAATTTACAATATAGATATTAATATCCTCCTGAAATTTGTGAGAGCATATGTACAATATGCTTGATTAGGTGGAGATACTATAGTGCATGCTCTCAGTGATACTGCCTTGCGACAACTCCAGTTGATCCTGCTGGAGGCTACTGCTGTCAGGGTCCGATTAAGCCATGCATGTCTGGGTTTCAATTATGAAACCCGGCGAACAGCTCAGTAACACGTGGACAACCTGCCCTCGGGAGGGGAATAACCTCGGGAAACTGAGGATAATGCCCCATAGGTTGGGAACTCTGGAATGATCCCAACCAAAAGGATACTCTCTTGAGTATCGCCCGAGGATGGGTCTGCGGCGGATTAGGTTGTTGGTAGGGTAACGGCCTACCAAGCCTACGATCCGTACCGGCTATGGGAGTAGGAGCCGGGAGATGGATACTGAGACAAAGATCCAGGCCCTACGGGGCGCAGCAGGCGCGAAACCTCCACAATGCGCGAAAGCGTGATGGGGGGACCCTGAGTGTCTCCTTAACGGGAGACTTTTGCAGAGTGTAAAAAGCTCTGCGAATAAGGGCTGGGTAAGACTGGTGCCAGCCTCCGCGGTAAAACCAGCAGCCCGAGTGGTAGTCACGTTTATTGGGCTTAAAGCGTCCGTAGTCGGTCTAGCAAGTTCCCTGTGAAATCCTATTGCTTAACAATAGGGCTCGCAGGGAATACTGCTAGACTAGGGGCCGGGAGAGGTTGGAGGAATTCCTGGGGTACCGGTGAAATGGTATAATCCCAGGAAGACCACCGATGGCGAAGGCATCCAACTAGAACGGGCCCGACGATGAGGGACGAAAGCTGGGGGAGCAAACCGGATTAGATACCCGGGTAGTCCCAGCCGTAAACGATGTGGGCTAAGTATCTCTCGAACCTCGTGTTCGAGAGGTGCTGAAGGGAAACCGTTAAGCCCACCGCCTGGGGAGTACGGTCGCAAGGCTGAAACTTAAAGGAATTGGCGGGGGAGCACCACAAGGGGTGGAGTCTGCGGTTCAATTGGATACAACGCCGGGAAACTTACCAGGGGCGACGGCAGGATGATGGCCAGGCTGAAGGTCTTGCCAGACAAGCCGAGAGGTAGTGCATGGCCGTCGTCAGCTCGTACCGTGAGGCGTGCGGTTAAGTCCGCTAACGAGCGAGACCCGTGCCCTTATTTGCTACTCCTCTCGATGGAGGGGAGGCACTATAAGGGGACCGCTGGCGATGAGCCAGAGGAAGGTGCGGGCGACGGTAGGTCAGTATGCTCCGAATCTCCTGGGCTACACGCGGACTACAATGGCGTAGACAATGGGTTGCGACTCCGAGAGGAGGAGCTAATCCCCTAAACTACGCCTCAGTTCGGATCGAGCCTTGAAACTCAGGCTCGTGAAGGTGAAATCCCTAGTAATCGCTCTTTACCATAGAGCGGTGAATATGTCCCCGCTCCTTGCACACACCGCCCGTCAAACCAACCGAGTGAACTTGGGACGAGGCTCTCTCATCCGGGAGAGTCGAGTTCTAAGTTCGCGAGGGGGGTTAAGTCGTAACAAGGTAGCCGTAGGGGGATCTGCGGCTGGATCACCTCCACATTTTCAATTATTATTGAGGGTATGCGCTATAGTATCTCCACCTAAATCTATTTTTTAGAAATTCTCTCCAAAATCTGAGAATATTTAAATCTACCTTACAATTTCTTTAATTAGAGAAAAATTTCTTTAAATTAGAGAAAAAGAAATGGGCCCGTAGATCAGTCTGGTAGATCGTCCGCCTTGCACGCGGAAGGCCTCGGGTTCAAATCCCGACGGGTCCATAATTCATATTTCCTCAAATCTGTCTTGCAATTTCTTTATGACTTGTGGTAGAGTTGTGTATTCCATCTCTCCGGGAGGTAGGAGGTGTGGCTGAAATGGACCATGTCTCCTCATATAGTCTGCGAGTTCGTTTACCTTTCTCCTTGCTTCATCAAATGAAACATCCGCAAAACAATCAACTGGACCGGTTAATTTTCCATTCTTGATAGAGAATGCAAGTGCAATTATCCTTGGAGGGCCATCAAATCTGGATGGATTGGCATCCTTCTCGGAGACCGGCATTAACGGACCTCTATGGCTTCCCCTCATCCAGCCAGCAATTAGAAATGGTCTGGCAAATGGATCCAGGACCTCGCCAGTTGCCGGAAAACCAGACTGTGCCCTTACAAGCATTGCGGGGTCATCTTTACCCACATATCTCCCAGCAATTAAATTTACCTTTTCGGTACTTGCAACCGCGGCGATCTCGCCGGATTTCTTATAGACTCGTTTTATTGCATATATATCGGTTAATCCAATCAATGACAATAAATCATAGGATTCCTCTGGAGTATCAAACATTATCTTTCTACTGCCTTTCACATCGTGAACCTCAAATTTAAATCCATCGTGCAATTTTGGATCCAGAACCAACCCGGCGGTACTAAATGGATTTGCAAATATCTCATATAACGGCAAATTAAATGCAGATGCCTCGGTCTTATCGGCCATGAATGCAATAAATACCTCGGCGGGTCTCTCTTCAAATTCCATCTCGCATATCCCGGGACCCATTCCCCTAACATTTCCGGAGAATGC
>Ga0190363_1000278_pt1 | contig 29613 bp, 36 predicted proteins | sample 48721867_MG_FD_161272 | JGI IMG/M metagenome (GOLD analysis project Ga0190363, IMG submission 161272) | Hydrothermal vent microbial mat bacterial communities from Southern Trench, Guaymas Basin, Mexico - 4872-18-6-7_MG | ecosystem: Environmental > Aquatic > Marine > Hydrothermal vents >... | reverse complement strand
TATTATTTTAAAAAATTTTTTTTTTTTTTTTTTTTTTTTTATTGTTTTAATATTTTATTAAAGATATCATTTTGATATATTTATTAGAGAGTTTAGCTTATAAATTCATTTGGTGAAGATTAGTGAAGTTTTTGAATTTGAGCCGAATAGTTTCTTTGCCTGGTAGAAATGTTTTCGGATTAGTAATTAGTGGTGTTAATAAGCCTGAGATTTATGTTGCTTTAACTAAACTTCTCGCTAAATATAATGTTTTACCTGTTAATTCTCTTATTGTTAGTAGAAATGGTGAGGTTGAAATAACAACCTTTTTAGATTTTACTGGCTCTAAAATATCTCCTAAAAAGCTTAGTGAAGAGTTAAAGAGAATTGCTTGTATTAAAAATGTTGAACATATTAGACCATTGTCAGAAGGACTTATAGTAGATACTTACCACTTTCCTCTCATCGTCTCTGGTGAAAGAGCTTGTATTTTTAGAAAATCTGTTTTAAAAGGTCTTTTTAGAGATATTAAGGAAAAATTTAGAGATGCTGGCAAGGTTTTCCTATACTATCAAGGTGTTAAAGTAGGTGAAAACGTTTACGAAGACTATAAGAAATATGTTAAAACTAGTAGGGAAATACTGTTTTTATTTGCTGAAGCTGTTAAAGCTATAGGCTGGGGCGTTATTGAAATACTTCATGCAAATTTTAATGAAAAAATCTTCTTAATCAAACTCTATGAGTCTATAGAGTGTGAACTATGTAAACCTGCTAACGAACCATGCGGCTACTTTAGCAAAGGTGTAATTGCAGGTCTTCTCTCAAAACTTACCAATACAAGGTTAGAAGTAAATGAAATTATGTGTATCGCCAAAGGAGATCCTTATTGCCTATTTGAAGCCAAACCCGGAAAAGAGAGCTACTAAAAACTACTATTGTTCATACCATAGCACCGTGTATTTACTGCAAATCATAGATTTTAGATAGAATGTTATGAAATCAATTATTTATTACCTATAGTAATTATGTTAAAATAATATATATTACTGTATGTCTTCCTTAACTAAGAGAGTACAATATGGGTGTGGAGTAGTGAAGTTTAAGTTTTCAACTAAGGCGATTCATGGCCACGGATATAGTGATGATTTTGGAGCATTTATACCGCCCATATATTTCTCAGCTATTTTTGAGCAATTAATTAGGGAGACTGGCGAGTTTAGGTTAAGTGATAGAGGTTTTGACCTTAAATATTCCAGAGAGGAAAACCCTACTGTTCGTATCCTAGAGAAAACGTTTGCCCCGCTTGAGAAGGCCTCTGACTGTGTAGCGTTTAATAGTGGTATGGCTGCTTTATCTGCTGCACTTTTTGCTACTATTAAACCTGGCTGTAGAATTATTATCCCGTATGAGGTTTATGGTACAACTCTTCAGTTGATTAATGATCTTAAGGGTTTTGGAATTAATGTTGTTAGTGTTTATCCTTCTACGGAAGATGTTTTAGAATCTATTAATGAAAACGATGTTATTTTTGTTGAGACTATAACGAACCCGACTTTAAAGGTTTTGGACGTTAAAGAAATAGGTAAAAAAGCTCGCGAAGAAAATGCGATGCTCATTGTTGATAACACTTTTACATCCCCTATACTATATAACCCTTTAGATGACGGAGCTAGCATAGTTGTTCATAGTGCTACTAAATACATTGCTGGCCATAACGATGTTATTGCAGGCTTATCTGCTACTAAGGAAAGAGAGCTGTTAGAGAATATTTGGAATTGGCGTAGAAAGCTGGGTTCAATTTTACAGCCTTTTGAAGCATATCTTGTTTTGAGAGGTTTAAAAACTCTTGAAATTAGGTTTAAGAGGGAAAGCACTTCAGCTAAGGCTATTGCTGAGTTTTTGAAGGAACATCCTAAAGTAGTTGAGGTACATTATCCTGGGTTACCTGATGACCAATACTTCCATACTGCTTCCAAGCTCTTTAAGAAAAAGCTTTTCGGAGGCGTTGTTTCGTTTAAGGTTAAGGGAGGATTTGAGGAGACTAAAAAAGTTGTTCTTTCAACAGAAATAATTAAACCTTCTCCAAGCTTTGGTGGAACAGAATCACTTATTACACAGCCCGTGGTTAGTGCGGCTAAGTTTATTCCGGAAGAATACAGGTTAAAAGCAGGTATTACAGACAACCTGTTAAGATTATCTGTTGGTTTAGAAGACCTTGAAGACCTAATAGAGGACTTAGATAGAGCCTTAAGTAAAATATAGTTCTCACCAAGGTACTGGTTTTAGCTTTAAAACGTATGCTATTCTATTAGTTACTATGTGAAGTATGAGCGTTATTACCTGTATTGCTATAAATTTCTCCAGCGTAACTGTAACTCCTATGAGATATAGGAGAAATGTTGCGCCATATATGAAATCTAGCTGATCTAAGATTGGTGCTGGATCTCCTCTTTTCAAGCCAAGCCTTCTTTTAATAAATGATCCGAAAATGTCTCCTAATAGCGCTCCTATTGAAGCTATAAGGCCTATTCTGATAAAGAGTAGGTTTTTGAAGACAAGTGTTTCTATTATTCCAGAATACGTTCCAAAGAATAATCCTATAGCTAATCCTTCAAATGTTTTCCCATCACCTAAAACTCTTTTCCCGTCTATGAATTTAGCTCCTAAATCTAGGGGTTTTCCTTGTTTTAGAAATACTGGCGTTGCATTAGCTACCATTGCTGGAAGATATATTTTCAGTGCTTCAGCTATTAGTGTCAATATTGGGGATAAGTTCAACAATAGTCCCTTCCGTTATTTTGAATTTAACATCTTTATTTACAAGTTTATCGTTTAAAACATGTTTTTCTATAATTAGTTTCCTATAACTTTTTCCAATAATCTCTAATCTAAGCATTATTGCTGCCCAATATTCTAAAATGCTTTTAGCCGTTGCTTCAAAATCATCTGCAGCATGTTGTTCTTCAGTAATTACAGCTCTAACCTGACCTGTTACTATGGCCGGGATTTTATACTTTCTAGCTATGTAAACTAGATATGCTAATTGCATGTTGAGCATTTTTACTGCTTCTTCTATGTTTTCCCATGTTCTCATAAGCCCTGTTATACTATCTACAATTACAAGCTTATGTTTTCCATGAGCAATAACGGACTCCAATTTTCTAGTTATCATGTAGTGTTGTTGTTTATAATCTCTAATTACCGCCACATCTATTTTCCTCAATATTCTATTGTCCAGTATTCTGTCTACAAACAACTCGTTTTCTGTACTTACAAAGAAAACTTTGCCTTCAACAAGAACGGTATTACATGTTATTCTAAGCGCTAAGGATGTTTTCCCCGATGCGTACGGACCATAAATTACTGTTAGTGCTTCAGAGCTATATAGGTCAGTAAACTTAATTACCACCTTACTTACAACCCTAAGTGTAAAAATTACTGAGAAAAACATAAGTTTGATGCTGGAGTTATGCTATGGCAAAGTTTATTGTTGGAGTTTACATTGAAAACCCTGAAATATTTAGTTCTCTTGTGAAGATTTTAAAAAGAAAGAAAGTGGCTTTCACTTTAAATTTTGACATGGAAAAACCGGGTACAGATTTAGTAATTACCGATAGTCCATGGAAAATTAAAGGGAATACTAAAATCTTAGTTATTAGTAAACCTAGTGAAGCAGAGTATGTTGTTGAAAGAGCTATTCTAGCATCTAAAGGCGCTTACATGTTTAACTCGTTGCTCATAGGTGTTGATCCTGGAGAAAACATAGGCTTTGCGGTTATAGGCGATGGAGAATTTATTAAAGGTAAGGTTTTCAGAAACATTAAAGACCTTATTTCAGAAGTGAAAAGCGTAATAGATAATCTATTATTTATCAAATGTAGAATTAGAATAGGTTTCAGAAATCAGTATTTTAAGAAAATTTTAGCTGAAATATTAAAAATTAAAAAACCAAATGTAATAGTAGAACTGGTTGACGAGAAAACTGTTTCGAGAACCATACCTAAGTTAGTACTTAAAACCACCAAGGTCCCTAGGGATGTAGTTTCAGCGGTGAACATAGCATTTGTTAAAGGTGTAGAGGTCTCAGGTAATGCTGCAGAAGACCATTACCTTAAAGAAAAACACAGTGCTTAAAGTTAAAGGTCCGGTGTCTTTTACTCTAGAGAAAGGTGCTATTAGAATTTTTGGTTTTGAAGCCAAACCTCCATTTAAACATGTTATTCCAAGCTACAAGTCTATACCTATAGTTGCATGTGAAGACTCGTGTTTAAACATGGTTTTAGGTGAAGGAGCAAATGTCAGTATTATTAAAAACGACACTGTCTGTGAATGGGAAAACATAGTTAAGAAGGTTTTAGAACTTAAAAAACCGTTGATTATTATGATTATTGGTACAGTAGATTCAGGTAAGTCCTCCTTAACTACGCTTATTGCTAACATGGCAGTTAATATAGGTTTTAAAACTTCAATAATAGACGCTGATATTGGACAATCAGATATTGGACCACCAACTTTTGTTTCTTTAGGTGTTTTAGATAGACAAGTTGTTTCTCTTTCAGAAATTAAGCCTGCAATGTATTCTTTTATAGGTACTACAACACCGTATCGTGTCATAGACAGGGTCATTATGTCTATTTTAAAACTTCTAACTAAAGCTCTAAGCTTAGGTTCCCAAGTTATAGTTATAAATACGGATGGATGGTTTAAAGGTAGGAAAGCTGTTGAAGCAAAGCTTCAAACAATACTTCACATTAAACCTCATGTAGTTTTTATAATTAGAAAAGATAGTTGTATAGGCGAAGCAGATTTACTGTACAACTATTTGAACATGTTCAATGTTAATGTTATTGTTATCGAAGCACCTAAGAACATTAAGGAAAGATCTATTAATGAGAGAAAGAGTATTAGAGAGTCTCTATATTCAAAGTATTTCTATAATGCTAGGGTTGTTTCTCTGAATTTAAAAGACATAGTATTTATGAATTTAAGTGTTTTAGGGGGAAGGTTTCTAAGTAAAGAGGAAAAAGACGTACTTAAAGACGTACTTGGCTTAAACCCTAACATTAAAATAGTTCACGCCACAATGGTTGATGGAAATCTAATAGCTATTATTCAAGGAGGAGCAGTTGTTATAGATTCTAATGTTTTAAGAAGACTGAGAGAGACTTATGGGCATGTTAGGTTAAAAGTTTTGAGTGAAGATTGGGAAAAAGGATTAATCGTTAGTTTGCTTAACGAAAAATTCGATGAAGTAGGTATAGGATATATTGAGAAAATAGATTTTGAAAAAGACTTTATAAAAGTTAGAACAAACTATGAAGGTAAGATTAACGGTTTAATTGCAGGTAACATCAAATTAATGTATGATGAAAAAACGGGTTTAGTTAGAGAGTGGGGTAAATGGAATCTCTAACTTTAAAAGAGTTTTTAGGCTACATTAAAGACGAACTAATAGTCTACGATAAAAGAACGCATTGGAACATTGAAGCTTCAAAAATCATAAAGGAAAATGAAGGAAAACCTATATTCTTCAAAAACATAGCTGATTCAAAATATTCTTTACTAGCAAACACCCTTTACTCACGACAAATACTGCACAGATTATTAAAGACAAAGTCTGACGAAGAACTATATTTAAGATTTTTAAACGCTCTATCTAAACCCAAACAGCTTGCCTCGGAAACCATTGACTCATACTATACTAAGCTTAAAAACGTTAACATGTACAAAATGCCTATCTTAAAATTTTATCCAAAGGATGGAGGACGTTACGTTACTTCGGCCATAATCTTAGCTGGCGATGGTGAGGGTAATTTTAATGCTTCAATACATAGGCTTATGCTTATTGATAAAAATAAGTTTGTAGTACGTATTGTACCTAGACACCTTTACACTATTCTCGCTAAGTTTAAGGGAGAAGGTAAGAACCTACCAGTCATTGTCCTTATAGGAACACATCCTTTAGTAATGCTTTCAGCAGTTTTTTCTCCCCCTTACGGTATCTACGAGATGGAAGTAGCTAATAGCGTTCTAGATGGAGCTATTAAAGCTGATTACTTAACTAAAATGGAAATACCTGTACCTTTAATCTCTGAAATGATATGGGTTGGAGAAATAAATCCCAATGAACTTCACAGTGAAGGACCTTTTGTAGATATTTTAGGCATTTACGATATTGTTAGACAACAACCCATTCTACATGTTAAGGAAGTTTGGATTAGAGGAGAACAACCTATTTTCCAAGAGATTCTGCCTGGAGGTATAGAACATAAACTACTTATGGGTTTTCCAAGGGAAGTAGCCATATGGGATGCTGTTAGAAAGATTATTCCAAAAGTTAAGTCTGTTAGATTAACTCGAGGAGGAGCCGGATGGCTTCACGCAATAATCTCCATTGAAAAACAGTCTGAAGGAGACGGTAAAAACGCTATTTTAGCTGCTTTTGCCGCCCATCCAAGCCTTAAACATGTTGTTGTAGTCGACTCTGATATTAACATTGATAGTTTAGAAGATGTTGAATGGGCTATTGCTACAAGATTTAGAGCAGATAAAGACCTTATAGTTATTAAGAACGTTAAAGGTTCAACTTTAGACCCAGTTTCTGAAAACAATTTAACGGCAAAAATGGGGTTAGATGCGACAAGGCCTTTAAGCAAACCTAAGGTTCTTTTTGAAAAAGCTAAGTTATAGTAGTGGTGTTTAATGTATCTTACAAAGGAAGAAGAAGCCATTCTTTCAGGAGAACTCGGCCCTGAGTATCAGAAAGCTATGAAAGTACTTGTAAAACTGGGTGATGCTCTCGGCGCTGAGAAACTAATTAGAATAGTTCATGCACATATTTCGGGCATCTCATACCAGAATATTGGAGATGCTGGATTAGAATTTCTCGAAGAATATTCTAAAGTTAAAGTCAGAGTATATGCTACATCAAATCCTATAGGTTTTGATATGAAATTATGGAGCGAGATGAACATACCTGAGAGCTTTTACAGGAAACAAATGAGAATAGTAAGTGCTTTAAAAAGAATGGGTGTTGAACAAACATTTACGTGTACACCATACTATATACGTAAGCCTTCAGTAGGGGAACATTTAGCATGGGGGGAATCTAATGCTGTTCTCTATGCTAATTCTATTTGCGGTGCAAGAACTAATAGAGAAGGTGGACCAAGTACCGTTTTTGCAGCGTTAATAGGTAAGGTTCCTTACATGGGTATGCATGTTGAAAGCTATAGGAAGCCCCGCGTTCTCGTTAAGGTCGAAGCTCCGATAGAAAATAGTTTACATGCTGGTGTTTTAGGCTACACTATAGGATTATATGTTAAGGACCAAATACCTTTAATCACAAATATTAGAAGACGAAGAGAAGATATAGTTAAAGCTATATGTGCGGGTTTAGGCACTTCCTCCTCGTCTCCTCTATTCTTTATAGAAAAAATTTCACCTGAAATTTCGGAAACTAAGCTAGAACACATAGATATTATGGAAAAAGTGGAGATAGAGCTTCACGACTTAGAAAACGTTATGGATAAGTATAGTTTTAAAGCAAATGCTGATGCGGTATTTCTAGGATGTCCCCACTTATCATATAATGAAATAATTGAAATATTTAATTATATAATTAAGTTTGAAGGAACGACCAAGATACCATTAACATTAGTTACTTCACGTAAAGTGTTTAATGAAATTCCTGAAAATGTAAAATTAGAATTTAGAAAGAAAAATGTGAAGTTGATCTGTGATACATGTTTTGTTGTAGCCCCTCTAAAACACATGGATGTAAGGAGATTGATTACGAACTCTATTAAACAAGCATACTACCTAGCTAATATTCATGGAGTCAAAGTTGGTTTATGTAAGACAAGGGAATGTATTAAACTAGCTTTTAAAGGTGAAGCATAGTTATGCTTAAATTTAAAGGCAGAGTTTTGGTTGAAGGAATAGCTAAGGGTGAAGTTCTCGTATCTAAAGATCCGATATCGTTCTTAGGAGATATAGACCCTGAAACAGGAATTATCATTAGGAGAGATTCTGACATTCAAGGATTAACGATAAAGGATAAAATTCTCATTTTCCCCCATGGCAAAGGAAGCACTGTAGGATCTTACATTATCTATAGGTTGAAAAAAAGAGAATGCGCACCTAAAGCTATTCTAAACTTAAGAAGCGACCCTGTAGTTATCATAGGATGTGTTATATCAGAAATACCTTTACTAGACATGTTACCTAAGGAAATTTTTGAAAAGATAAGAACAGGGAACGAAGTGGTTGTTGACGCATATAAGGGTGAAGTTATAATTTTAAAATGAGGTATAGGTTTTGCGTAGAAAAGGCATTCTAATAGCTATAGAGGGACTTGATGGTTCAGGTAAGACCACAATATCCAGAGCTTTGGTAGAATGGATGCGGAGCAGAGGTTTTAACGCTATTTACACCGCTGAACCTTCAACGTCTCCTATTGGTGAATTAATAAGGAGCAAAATCATTTCAGGTGAAATACGAAGGGATACTAGAATTGAAGCTCTCCTATTTGCTGCTGATAGGCTATGGCATGTACTTTACGAAATCGAACCTCTACTTGGCGAAGGGAGAATAGTCGTTACTGATAGATACTACTTCTCATCCATAGCGTATCAAGGGGCATTAAATGTAGATATAGCGTGGATAAGAACACTTAATAAGTTCGCTATTAAGCCTGACACAGCAATATATATTGATGTCACACCCGAGGAAGCACTTAGAAGAAAGAAAAAAGAAGGATTGAAGTTACTATTTGAAAACATAGAGTATTTAAGAAAGGTTAGACGAATATATTTAGAACTTGTTAATTATGGAGAATTACGTTTAGTAGATGGTATGAGAGATTTTGAAGAAGTTTTGGAAGAAGTTAAGTCAATAGTTAACGATTTACTTTCCGAAAGAGGATTTTCTTAAACCCCTTATTTTCTCTAAGATTTCGAGCCAAAGCTTTAGTGATTCAAGCATATCTTTACTTACGGTATCGGCATTTAATGCTCTAAGCGTTCCATCAAGCTGGGTTATTTTAGAAATAACAGTTCGTTCAAGACTTTCCAAAGCTATTGAAACCGTTGCTGCAGCATGTTCGGCTTCATCCTTAACTATGTAAAATCTTGTTCCGCAAATAGGGCATATAACTTCTCCTGTTTTCAATTTAAATAGGGGAACTTTGTCTACAGGGCATGATATTGAAAGCATCGTAGCTCCCGCTTTCAAGAGGTCAGCCATTTTCTTGATATAATCTTTTTCCACGCGCTTCACAGACAAACTCCTCCGAAAGGACTTTAAATTTAAAGTCTCCTAAATATATTATTGCTAACATGTGGAGTGTTTTTAGAAGAGGTGTTCATTTATGGTGGCTAAAGTTGAAGACAGAGAAGCTAAAATAAAAATGGCTATGATGATGCTTATGGCAATAATAAATGATACAAGTGTTCCACGCAACATTAGAAGAGCATGTACTGAAGCCATCAAACATCTGCAGAACCCTACGCTAAGTTACGGTGTTAGAGCAGCAAATGCGATAAGCGTTCTAGATGAAATATCTCAAGACCCTAATATGCCACCTTATGCTAGAACCAGAATATGGAATGTTGTAACGTTATTGGAAACCGTTAGAGATTAAAACTTAACTAAAACGCTAATAAAACATTTTATTTTGATGTGGGAGCTCAATGGTAGATATTAGAGTTAGAGGAATATATGCAACAGCAATAGCGAAAATACTCTTAGAGAAAGGCCACAACATAGTACACGCTTCCAAAAAGATTAGAGAGAGGTTTAAACTAGAGGAAACTAGAACGCCGCCGCAAGTTACCGTTAAAGACGTTGAAAATAAGCATGGAATCATAGTTTTAGGGGACTATAAAGAATCAAATGATATATACAATATGCTGTTAAAATGTCTCCCAGAAGTCTTTTCTTGGAAATCAAAGATTCCTCACCATGCAATAGTTAAAGGTGTTGTAATTAGAGTGCTGAAGGATAGAAGCATCGTGGACTTAGGAAAATATAGGGGAGAATTAGATGAAATATTGAATGAAGGTGAAGAAGTTATAGTAGACATAGGCAGACCTCTGCTCCCCCCTTCGAACACTGCTAAGCTTTCAAGAAACTATACAATTCATGGGAAATATTCTGCACTAATTTATGGACTTAAAGGTAAGGTTATTGTTAGCAGGCATATAGTAGACCCCAAGACCAGGAGAAACTTGCAAATGTTAGCAAATCTCATGAAAATAGGAGATAATTGGGGCATTAAATGGAGAAGCTCAGCAATACTAGCCAAAATTGATGACCTCATGGTAGATGTTCAGGAAACATTGAAGAAAGCAGAAGAAATACTTAAGAAAGCAGAAAAAGCCAAACCTGGAGAAATAGTTTATGAAGGAAGATTCTTTGGTATAATAGGCTTCACAAGTCAAACGAGAAAATTCCTTGACGAAATAAGAGACAAAGTAACGCCAACGCTGATAGGTCACCATACCTTTAAGTCCATGGACAACAGTTTAGTTAGTTTAATAGACTACTCAGAGCATCTTCTTGCCAGGAATATTTCAGATAGAAATAAGCTTTCTGAAGCGTTTTTAGAATACTTGGTTGAATATTTTAAGGAAAACAGGAGACTGGAAATAGAACATATATCCTTACTGAATAACGACGTGAAAACACTAACCCCAGGAACAGTTATGACGCTGAATATAAGAAATGAACATATTTACGGTATTGTTAAAAGAGTTTTAAAAGGCAAAGGGATTCTCGATGGTTTAAATGTTCCTAAAGAAAAGGGAGATTATGATTTAATGGAATTTTCAACAGAAAGCTGCATACTAATCCATAAATACTATTCTAAAGGCGGGGTGTTTAAGGGAGCATATTTAAACATAAACACTCCTCCAGAGATTTCATGTGGGAAGATAAGATACTACGATTTAGAAGCCGATGTTGTAGTAACTGCTGAGGGGGAAGCAAAAATTATTGATGAAGAGAAACTGAGAAAAACATATGAAGAAGGAATTATTGATGAAGAACAGTATGGTAAGTACATGAGAATTACGGAAAAGCTTTTAGACTATGTTAGAAAACAAAGTAACCCTGAGCAAATAAGTTTAGAAGAAATTTTGGAAAACATAGAAATCATAAGAGCTAAACTAAAAAACACCTAGAAAATATCTGTATATCGGCTAAACTTGCGGGGGTGCCCGAGCTAGGACAAAGGGGTCGGGCTTAGGCCCCGATGGCGTAGGCCTGCGTGGGTTCAAATCCCACCCCCCGCACCAAACATATAAGCCTCTATGAAATAGGCTTCTTACAGCTTAAGATGTGTTGTCTTGAGGTGGTTGATTCTGAGAATTTCTGAGGCACAATCATTTGTTAGGGAGATAATTAAGAAATATGGTCTTAAAAGAAATCCTTTATCATCACTTATTGGAGTTATGGAGGAACTGGGCGAATTTTCTTCTAAGCTTTTAGTTAGGGAAGGATTTAAGAAAGGTAGGGTTAAGGAACATGATATTGGCTATACATTAGCTGAAGTATTTTTTGAGTTACTTAAACTTGCTGAAGACTGCAATGTTGATTTAGAAAAGGAATTCGTAGAGGCTATGAAAACTTGGAGAGGAAAGGAACCGAGATGGATATGAGATGGAAAAAAGAAATTAAACTTTGATTTCATTATTTAACAGCAATAGCTGTAACTGTTTTAATAACACCTTTTATTTTATGTATTTCACCTACAATTTTTTCTCCTAAATCGTTAAGATTAACTGCTTCAACCTTAGCTATAATATCATATTCTCCTGTCACAGCATGTGCTTCTAGAACACCTTCAACTCTTCTAACTTCTTCTAGAACATCAAAAGTTTTACCAGCCTCCACAGATATTAGAACATATGCTATTATAGGCAGATCTAACACCTCTTAACAATAAACTATGTAAGTTTTCTAAAATAACCTTTCATTAAGAAATAAGGTTTATTTTGGCGCCGGGGGCGGGATTTGAACCCGCGCGCCCCGCATAGGGGCAGTGGGTCTCTTACCTATAGCTGGAAATAAGTCTCGAGCCCACCGCCTTAGACCACTCGGCCACCCCGGCTCGTTAACTATGTGTTTTACTGGTTCTATTTAATATTTCTACATCGGTAATAGCGGCGGTTTTTCATCATAGGCTATTTCTTTAAATTCCTTAAGAAATTTTCTTACATGCTTAGGTAAGCTAAACATGCCTACATGTGTTTCGCCATCGTAAAACTTTAGTTCGCCGTTAATTCTCTTTTCAATCAACTCATCTACTTTATTGGGAGTTAAGCTGCCGGGATCCCATTTATTTGATGCTGTTACAAAACTCCATATAGTATGGAAGGAAGGAATATGAACATTATATGTTCTAACTTTCTTGAACACTTTCTTTAAAGTGTTGTGTATCATTGCATGGACCTTAGGTGAAGCTGCACATGAAGTAGCCTGAGTAACTATAATACCATCACTCTTAAGTGCATTCTCTTTAACTGTGCTGTAAAATTCATAGGTGTATAGCTTATATGATGGACCTCCAGGCACGGGATCTGTTAGGTCAAGTATTATAACGTCAAATTTTTCCTTAGTTTTTTCGATAAATTCCCTACCATCACTTATAATTAACTTTACACGGGGATCATCGAATGCGCCTCTATGCCATTCTTGGAGGTGTTTTTTAGCAATGTTTATCACCTTTTCATCTATATCTACCATAATCACTTTCCTAACTGTCCTATGTCTAAGAACTTCTCTTAAAACAGCTCCTTCACCGCCGCCTAGGACCAATACTGTTTCGGGATTTGGATGTGTGAGCATTACTGGATGGACTAATGCTTCATGATACATCCATTCGTCAGTTACGGCGGATTGAACTTTTCCATCAAGTATCAGTGTTTTACCATATACTGGCAGGTCTACTACTTCTACGAATTGATACTTAGAGTAGCCTATGAAGTGTATTTTCCTTATAGCTATGCCTATGAACCTTTCAGGGTCTATCCATTCAAAATGCCAAACATATCTTGGCCCTGTTTCTTTAGACATAAGCTTACACCTTAAATCTAAAATTTTTTGCCTTAACTTACAAAGTATTTTGAAAATATAAGTTTACCTAAGGCTGTAGCTATATGTTTTGCAAGTCTTAAAGGTTCAGGATAAGTGCCTTTAACTATAAGAGTTTTAACTATTTCTTGGGCTAATGCAGGTTCTATTCCTAAAGGCTGTATGTAAAGCTTAGTTTTTCCTTTAACTATTTTAAACACTTTAGCTTTAGACCTAAACTTTTTAAGCATCATTAGCCTTTTCTTCCAGTCTATAAAGTGTTTTCTAAGAGCTTTTTCAACATCTTTATCTCTGGGTTTGTCTTGAGTAATAACAATTACTGGAACCTCGTATACTTCGTATACTTCAACAGGATCTATAATGTTAAACCCTGCGTAGGTTATGCCGCCTAGAAGAACTATATCAAAACTTTTTCCTTCCTTCTTAAAGTAAGCTAAAATGTTAAGGGCTTTTTCCGTTGCGTCTAAACCATCTATTTCTATTAGTGACAAGTAAACGTCAATGGGGCTTATGTTTTCAGTAAGTACGGAGGCTAAAACAGTGTAAAATCCTTTGGAACCTTTAAATGGTGGTGGAAAGTATCCGTCCTCAAATCCTACAATTTTAGCGTTTTCTAAGAGCCTCTTTGAGCCTTGGTTCTTCAGCAATTATATCCTCCAGGAACCTATGTTGAACATTTAGTTTTACTACTTTAGTTCTACCATATCTTCCCCTATTAACTATTCTTGCTGTAATTAATCCTAGCATATCAAGTTCATTAATTATATCACTTATTCTCCTACTAGTAAGTGGTGCTATGTCTAAGGCATAGCATAAACTCTTATAGGTGCTATATATTTTGCCAGATGTCGGCAGTTTTTCTCTTCTTTTTTCAAGCTTAAGAATGCTTAGCAAAATGAGTTTCCCATGTAACGGCATAGTTCTAACTATTTCTGATACTTTATCTTTTTCAAGCTCATCCCTCGCTCTCCACACATGGTTTAGTGTTACTTTTTCAGCGCCTTCCTGTTCTGCAAGTTCTCCAGCAACCCTTAGCAAGTCAAGAGCTTTTCTAGCGTCTCCATGTTCTCTAGCTGCTAAGGCTGAACATAACGATATAACACCCTCATCTAATGCTTCTTTGTAAAAAGCTTTCTTGGCCCTTTCTAAAAGTATATCTTCAAGTTGAACAGCATTGTATGGTGAAAAAACAATTTCTACTTCACCTAAACTGCTTTTAATTCTAGGGTCTAAGAAATCGTTTAGCCTTAGGTCATTGGTTATACCTATTAATGATATCTGCGATTCTCTGAGATTTTCATTAGCTCTAGTTAGTCTGTAAAGAATATCGTCTCCATGCTTCTTAACTAAACAATCTAGTTCATCTAGAATAACTATCATTTGTGCACTTAAAACCTCTAAGCCTTTTACAAATCTTCTCCAAACCTCTGCTGTAGGTATACCTGTAAACGGCACCTTAACACCTATGGATTCACATAATTCTACAAGAACACGGTATGGTGTATCGTTTTGCCTACAGTTAACATACGAGAATTTTACTTTAGCATTAAACTTTTTCGCTGACTCTTCAAGCTTCTTAGCAACATATTTTGTAACAGCGGTTTTACCTGTACCTGTAAGGCCATAAATAAAAACATTGTTAGGTCTATCACCTTTAAGTGCAGGTGCAAGTAAGCTGCCAAGTTTAATTATTTCCTTTTCTCTGTGAGGAAGCTTTTCAGGAATATAATCGGGTTTTAATAAATCTCTGTTTTTAAAAATTTTAGACTCCATGATTTTAATGAAAATATCTTCAAGAACGCTCAATCGAAACCCCCGGAGTAGCTGGAGTAGAAATAGTAGAAACCTAAGTTAAATAGGTCTCCCATAAACAGCAAGGTAGCATATTTATAAACTACCCTACTACCATGTAATGGTAGGTTATGATACGAATATTTGGTTAAACTATACTACTAATAACGCTAGCTAAAATAGGTACATTAACCACTCAGAATTCTCCTACGAAAACATACATGAGAATAATTAATAGTAAAATTCTAGAAAACAGTAAAAACTTAAAACTATAAAGTACGATACCAGATATGCAGAGAGGGCCGGTAGCTCAGCCTGGTAGAGCACTCGGTTTGCACCCGAGAGGTCCCGGGTTCAAATCCCGGCCGGTCCACCAACACACATTCTAATATCAGTTTTCCGTACTAGTGTTCTGTAGCAGTATTACCTTATCTTATAATATTGTTTCCAATGATTAGTTACCAATAGATAGCGAGTTCTATAATGTAATTCGGTGGGATTATCTATGAGGCTAGGTTTAAAAGAGCAGGGGCTTGGAGTCTCTGAAAAAATATTGACTAGTGGTGAAGATAATAAGTGGTTTGTTAAATTTGTAAATGTAACATTTATTGTTGGTAGGAAAAGATTTAATTATAATGGAACACTTTTTAGCAGTAGTTTTAGAGTCAAAGTATGTCCTATAACGTTAAAAATATGTAAAATTGAAGGAGAAAGAAGCCTTGACTTATACGATGGCTTTGTTATTGAAAAAGCAGAGAAAATCATTTGCAGCGAAAAATTTTCATGCCTAAACATTACATGTCCCTTAGTTGATAAAGGTAAAGCAATAAAGCATATGAGATCAAAGTTCAGATTAGCAGAACCTAAAGATGTTGAGCTCTTCCTTAGAATGCTTAAAAAACTCAATAATTTCATAAAAGAACATTTAGAAGAAATAAAAGAAGGAGGCTCTTTGTTTCTTTTAAGCGAAGTTTTAGGGAAATAAAGGATTATCAATAAACAACAAAATATTTAACTGAATATTGGTTTAAATTCATATATCGGCACCCTATACCCGAGGTAATAGTTTACGGGCTATTAAGGCCTGAGGAAACTCCGCTCACCACATGGAACTACGGCGCCGTAATGGCGCACGGCTAAAAGCCGTGGCTCCGGCACAGAAACGACACGGCCTCCATCGGATGTCTATGATGCGGTGAGGGCTCCCTGGCAACAGGGAGCCAGTAACCCGCGGATGTATGATGGAGGATGCGTTGAAACGGCCGTCCCGTAGGGTGTAAGGGCAAGTATGCGCCGATGACTTTCCATGGAAGGTGCGGGTAGCCCGCATAGCCAAATACTATGGAACAGAAAGCGGGTTATTACCCCGGGTATGGGGTGCCGATGAATTCGAATTGTTTTTCTACAACTTCTTTGCTATTTTTAGCTAAACTGTATGCTTCTAAAGGTTCGAGATTAAGTTTAAAGAATTCGTTACCCCATTTGAAAATCGATAGTATTTTCTTAGCTTCCTCCTTAAAACCTGCTATGTAAAGTGTTGCAGCCAAGGCTTCCGCTGTACTTAAGATAGTGGGTTTACCGTAGTTAATAGGGTTTGCAGCTATAAGGTAAGGTAAAGCTCTATGCTGCCCTTTACGTTTAAGCTTTAGAAATATGTTTCCCAGATTTTTCCAGGAAGTATCTACTGCAACTATACCCTGCTTTGAAATAGTACTTTTGTCTTTAGGTGAAACGGCTTTTTCCGCATGAGGATTTAGGAGAATGGCTCTTTTAGGAATTTCTCTAATATTGTAAAGTATTTTTACATACCCATGCTTTGCAAGCTTAAGTGCAGTACATTTCCTAGGATCATCCTGCCTTAAATGAAGAACATAAAGCCTTATTGGAAACATTTGTTCTCCAGCGAAACTCTTATCAAAAAGTTAGTGTTAAGTGTTTCTGGCGGTGCTTAGAGAGTGTCTATAGCTTTCATACTTTTAAATACCGAAATAGGTGCTGAAGAAGAAGTTCTTAATGAACTTGGAGAAGTAGAGTACGTTACTGAAGCCTACATAGTGTACGGTAATTACGATATTATAGCTAAAGTGGAAGCGCCAGACATGACTAAACTTAAAGAAGTTATTACCTGGAAGATTAGAAGGATACCAAAAGTCAAATCAACATTAACTATGATTATTGTTGAGGGAAGAATCTTTAAGGAGAAAAGGAAGTGAAAAAAACAGTTCTACATATAGGATTAGATGATATCGATTCTCCTGAGGGTGGATGTACAACCCATTTAGCATCAATTTTAGTAGAGAAATTGTCTAAAGAAGCCCTTGAATTCATAGATTACCCTAACCTCATACGGCTAAACCCTAATATCCCCTGGAAAACCAGAGGTAATGGAGCTGTAGCTTTAAGAATCCTTGTAAACGAAAACTCTGTTGACAGAGTGATAAATAAAGTATTACATGTGGTTGAGAAGTATATTGGAGAATTTTCTAAAGAAAAATCTCAACCATCAGCAGTCTTTCTCACAGGCAATATACCTTCGAAACTTAGATGGTTTTCAAGGAAAACCGTAAAAGATATCGTACCCTTAAACCTAGCATTTAAGGTAGTAGATAAAGTTAAAGCAAAAGCTATTTCATTTAACGGTAAACGAGGTGTTATTGGAGCTTTAGCAGCTATAGGTGAGCCATTAGATAACACGGATTACACTTTTGAGCTAATAGCTTACCGTGTAGAAGAAAACTATGGTAAACCAAGGCTTATTGTCAAAGAAAGCGTCTTGGAAATGGATAGACTTTTTGGTACTCAAACTTTTCTAAATGTTGATTATGAAACCGGAAAAGTATTGATTACACCTCATGGACCAGATCCTGTGCTCTTAGGGATACGAGGAGAAAATGCTGAAATAGTTTTAGAAGCTTTTAAGAAGATTAAAGTTCTTGAACCCATTGAGAGATGGGTTATTTTCAGAACAAACCAAGCTACGGATATGCATTTAGCTGAAGTAAAGTATGTTGAAGAAATTAAACCTTACATGTCTGTTATCCTAAAAGGTTACGTTTATGAGAAACCGAAAACTATTAGAGGAGGACATGTTGTTTTCTCAGTTTCAGACAGCTTAGGAGACACTATAAGCTGTATAGCTTACGAACCTACAGGAGGTTTTAGAAATATAGTTAAGCAGCTTATCCCCGGAGACGTAGTTAAAGTGTATGGAGGTACGAGGCCGCCTTCTCCAACCCATGAAATAACCATCAACTTAGAGAAACTGGAAATTCTAAGGCTAGCAGAACACATAGCATATAGAAACCCTAAATGTCCTAACTGCGGTAAGACCATGAAATCCGCAGGGAAAAATAAGGGATTCAAATGTCCTAACTGTGGTTTTAAATCCAAGACCCTATCGAAAATATGTATTAAAATTCCTAGAAACCTCAGACCAGGCCTTTACACACCACCACCAAGAGCCTTTAGACATCTAATGAAACCTCTTCAACGATACGGCAAAGAGAAGAAAATCCCACCAAAAAACATAATACCCAAATGGCATCATCCATAAAAGCTTAAAAACACTTACAGAAATAATATCATACCGGCGGGGTAACATAGCGGGGTAGGGTAGCCAGGTAGCCCGCGGGAGGGCACCGGGCTACCGTCCCTCTTCTAAATTCATTTTCAATTTCTCGATAAGTCTTACAACATGTTGATTGTAAATAATTACTTCTCTATTGCCTTCCCTTACAGACTTACTTAAATCTACGCCTATATTGTTGCTTATCTTTAAGAGTACTTCGCTAACCTCCTTTAAGATATTGTTTATTTTCTCTTTTCGTACAGAAATGTAAGCGTACCTATATTTTCCATGGGACCTAAATTTAAATTGCTGTAAGAGTGTTTTCTCGGTTATGCTGAGTTTTGCTAATATTTCACTTATACGTTCCTCTGGTAAGCTGATGGGGGGAATGTAAGCTCTTCTTCTTTTTCTCAATATTGTTTCGAGCTTGCCTCTTTTAAGCGGGTTGGCTAGAATATTTAAAATAGCGTTAAGTACTCCGAGATTCTTTAGTTTGCTTGTACTTATTCTTAACATGTATCGTTTACTATCAAACTTAACCGCATTTCCAAAGATCTCTGTTAAGATTTTATAAAGTGGATCGGTTTTTGAAATACTTATTCTGACATTATCGCGGTCTATAGTTCCATCGCCTTCTATAACCCCTGCTAAAAACTCAGCTAGTTTCTCATTATTGCTCTTTAAGTCACTTGCTACGTATTTTATGGTATTTTTATTCGTCTTTACATTATAAACCCATATTGCTGTTTCGGCATCGTTTACTATTATGTTGATTACTGGCATTAATTTCCCTGTAACCGTGCTTACAATATACCTTGCGATATAAAGTCTTATATCGTTAAACCCATAAACTATAGCGTTTAATGTATGTGGGTTTGTTGTCGAAAATATTATTTTGAATTATTCAGTAATGAACCATCACTTAGTGAAAAACCTATCCTGTACCATAGAGGTTTGTGTTCTCGCAGTTTAATTAGCACGCTTTTACCTGTCCTTGCCAACTGCACGTAGCTTAAACCACTTATATTACTTGTTCTCAACACGTTAAACATGGTTGATGTAAGCTTCATTCTATCATTAGAAGTTATTTTATAAACAACGTAGGTTCTGTTCTCAATATTTCTGATTTTCCTATGCTCTTTAGAAATAACATTGAAAAATTTCATGCATGTGCTTATGATAATGTCCCCTATCACATGAGTTCCCGTTAGAAATATTGTTAGGAATTTCTAATAAACTTTATTACTTTGTACCACAAATAATGATTATGGTGTATAAACACATGCGATTAAGGATTAGAAGAAGTAAGGGCAACTATTATACTTATGAAATAACGTTGCCGAAAAAGCTAGTAGAAGCGTTGGGGTGGAGAGAGGGTATGGAGTTAGAAGCTAAAGTTTATGTAAGTAAAAATATTAGAGGAGTTCTCATAAAACCTAAGCATCAAAAAGAATAAAAGCTTATAAACTAGTTCAATAATACATCAAGAGTGAAGGGACGGTAGCCCGGGTTCCGCGAAGCTCATAACCCCGAGGTCGGTGGTTCAAATCCACCCCCCGCTACCATTGGATGCCGCGGGCCCCCGCCGCCATGTTTTATAATTTTTCTACTGTTCTTAGTTTGACTATGATGTATTTTGGTATTCCGTTTTCGTAGTAGACTTCTATTGGTGCGTTTATTATTTTGAGTTTTTCCATAACTTCTCTTATGCGGAGTAGTTTTTCTACTGTTTCTTGAAGCTTATCCGATATTTCTTCATATACTAGGGAAAGGTCTTGAGGTTTTAAATCTATAATTAATGTAGCTTCCTCTGTTAATTCTAATGTTGGGCTTCTAGGCAATGTAGGTAAGCGTACACCACGTTTACTTAGTAAAGATCTTAAAAGCATTTCTCTTTTAGCAGCTCTGCTTACTTCATCCACTTTTTTCAAATATTGTATAACATCTTTTCTTACCTTATCTATTCTGCTTTCTAAATCTTTGATAAAATCCTCAATATTATTGTACTTTTTCATTTCAAATATAGACAATGGCTAAACACCCGTTAAACACTATACCTTTCCAGGCTACACTACTGCCCTTTTAAAGCTTACATCTTAGAGTCAGAAGCTATATGTGGGAAAAAGAATATTTTTAAGTTTTTACTAATCGCTTCTAAGCATGATTGCAATAGTTTTAATACTTACATTATGCTTTTATCAAGGCTTCCACATCAACACCTAGAGATTTCAAGTCTTCATATGCCATCTTATAAGTATTGTAGGGGTCAAAACTGTATTTGAAAATATACCTAGCAACTTCCCATACATCTAACACGTTTCTAGCTATCAGCCATCTAAGAAATACAGCTCTCTTATGAATATCTTCTATAACATCATCAACAGTTATCCCTGATTGTTTAGCAACCTCCTTTACTAAAACGGAATTCTTAAAGAATAGTTCATGGCTATCCTTAATCGGATCCCATCTCATAACCATACGATAATCATTATAATCAGCAACTTCTTGAGCTACGGTAACTCTTCTTTCAACTTTAAACTTCGTAGGTGTCTTCGGCTTTACAACTCTTTGAATATGCATGAATATGTTCATAAGTTTCATATAGGCCGGCGGTATGTTCATTGGAGGAGACATAAGCCTCTTAATAGCATAGTCTAATGTTTCAGCATGTATTGTACTTAAGCCTCCATGGCCTGTGGCCATGGCTTGGAAAAGTACGAACGCTTCCTCGCCTCTAACTTCACCTACAATAATGTAGTCCGGCCTGTATCTCAGGCTTATCTTTACAAGGTCGTAAAGGGTTATTTCACTAGTTTTCTGCCCTATAATAGCATAGCTAACTCTAGTTGAAAGTTGAACCCAGTTTTCATGAGGCAGGTTTAGTTCAGGGGTGTCTTCGACAGTAACTATTTTCATACCGGGTCTTATGAACAGGCTGAAGGCATTAAGGAGTGTTGTTTTTCCGGCACCCGTACCTCCAGCTATCATGAATGTTTTACGTTTTTCAACCATATACCATATATATGCTGCAAAGATTTCGTCTATAACTCCAGATTTTATGAGCTCTGTTGGTGAAAGAGGTTTCTCACGGAACTTCCTAATAGTAAATGTTGGGCCTCTAGGCGAAACCTCAGTACCGAATGTTGCAGCTAACCTGTGTTTTTCAGGTAACATAGCGTCTAAAACTGGGAATGCTATGCTAACATGTTTACCAGCCATATGTGCAAGTCTCATAATGAAGTCGTTTAAATGTTCAGTATCGTTAAATATTATGTTGGTAGGCAGGCTTTCATACTTTTTATGCCAAACATATATCGGCTTTCCAGCGCCATCACAGCTAATATCTTCAATGCTGGGATCTCTCATAAGAGGGTCTATAGGGCCGTATCCTAGTAGGTTTCTTTCAACATAATATAGGATTTTAGCCCTTCTGCTACCTGTTAACCTGAAAACTGAACGGTATTTGTTAGCTAATCTTATAACTTCTTTAGTGACATAGGATCTTAAATCTTCAATAGCTTCTGTAGGTTCAAGTTCCTCAGTTAAGATGTCTATTAATTTTTCAAGTGTTTCATGTTCTTCAGGTGTAAGTGTGAATTCTTCCACGTAGTAGCCAAGCATGCCTCCTCTTTCAGGAATAGTTACGATGTTTACTTTAGCGAACGGTTCATATACATAGTATGATTCTATGATCGTATATGTAGGTTTTATAGGGAGAACTGTTATGGGTTCCTTTTTAATTATGCTCATAAGTATTTCTTCAACTTTTTTCTTTTTCCTTTTAGCAAAATATTCTGAAATACGTTCAGCTATAGATTTGCGAGCCTTACCTATTCCGGGTTTGGATTTTCTTAGTTTAAATTTTACCATATTTTTTACACCTGAGCTACGAATGGGGCTGTTAATATTTCAAATATTGAAGAGAAGAATAGAAGAATAAGTGTTAGACCTGAAAGTATTATTGCATGTTTGAACCCTGAAGAAACTGTTCCGTTGGCTATTTTCCCTGTAACTAATCCCATGATGTAAACGTTAAGTATGGTTGCAGGCATGACCAGCATTAAAGCGTTTCTATAAGTTCCTGCACTTAAAGCTAAGCCTCTCATGAAAACCGATAGGAAAACCATGGATACTATAACTGTTATAGCGCCAATATAAGGTATGACCATAAGTGTTCTCATAGATGAAGCCTTCTCCTTCTCTACATGTTCGGACATTTCAGCAAACCAGGCCATGCTTTCCAGGGTTTCAGGGCTTCCACCACCAACCTCTATAGCGTCTGTTAGTATATAAAGAAAAACCTTTGCTCTCCAGGCTCTGATTTTAGAAACTAGTAAAGCATATATTTTAGATAGAGGAAAACCTAGAGAAAGTCTCATGGACATATCTTTTAAGTACTTAGTGAATCTTCCATAGTCTCTAGCGGATAAAACTATTATACATTTTTCAGGTGAAAGACCTGTTTTTCTAACTTCAACAAGGTCTCTGAGAAAAGATGTTATACCTTTGGTTAAGCCTTTAACTTCTCTACTAATTATTATTTCGTAAATTGCTGCAGGTAGTGTAGGTACAACCAATGCTAAGCCTAGTCCAATAGACGATAGGAATGCCGGGTCTATGTTCATTACTTCTCCAAAATGAGAAAGAACTATGACGAATGGTTCAAAGGTCTTATATATTACATGTGTTTTAGGAAGGTAGAATGGTAGGAACATTTCTATTGAGAATATGAATATTAGTGGTAATGATATGCCGAGATATACTATGTAAGGTCTAATTTCTGTCCATGGCTCCTTATATTGGAGAACATCTGCAATATACATTATTGCTCCTGAAATGAACGGTAAGAGTATGTATGAGAAGAGGAACAGTGTAACTCCGCTAAAGGCAGAAATACTCACTGCTGGTATTGAAGTATTAATTAAATATATTGCATCCATAGCTAACATAATGAAAATTATTATGGCTAGATATGCTTCAAGAATTGTTGCCATACGGTCGCCAGCAATTCTCATTTTTGAGACTAGGTCCATGAAAAGTCCTTGTACTTTTCTTTTAAGGTAGTCGTATAGGTCTCCACCAACTCTTATCGTAGCAGCATAGCCTAAGAGAAGATCTCTAAACATGTCGCTAGGGCTTCTACGGGCTAAGTCGTCGAAAGCTGTTATAGGGTCTTTACCTAAGGCTTTAACGACGACAACAAATCTTGAAGCATAGTATGATATTCTTCTGAAAACATGTTTAGCTCCTGAAAGCCTTTCAAATGCTCTATGAGGGCTTAAGCCGCCAGTAGCCATTATAGTTAAGTAGGCTACAGCATAGGGTACTTCCTGGTCCATTGATGCTCCTCTACTGGCTGCCATAGCTTTAGGAAACAATTGGCCGAAAAATACAAGCATTATGGCTGGTAAAAGAACAAAAGATACTACAGTGGCTATTATTAACTCATTTATATAGGTTATGAACAGTATAATAGATGTTATTATAGTAACTGAAACAGCTAAAGACACTAAGAATAGAAAGCCTACAAAACATGCATAAACTTCGTAGTAAAGCCTTATATTAGCGCTCTTAATGTTCTGAGGTATGTCGGGAAATATATGGAGTATAAGTTTACCCATGAACTTAAACTTAGAGTAGATGAAATTCCAGAAGTCATCGGCGAATTTTCTCTTTACAGGGGCTTCTTTGCCCTTTACACCTGCCTTACGTTTTCTTCTTAATACCACGTTTTAAGCACCGACTGTTGTATTTTACTAATGTATACTGTGTTATATTTTTTTCTTCTTTCGGCAAGTAAGTTAAAATGTTTGTTTAAAAAAACGTATTACTAAGTAGTTATTCTTAATAGAAGCCATTAAGACAACAATACCAAATGGGTTTAAGAAAATGTTATCTACAGGGAAAAAAACCAGTAGTATAGAAGACTATGAAGTAGAGAGAACTGTATTAAGAGAGTTCATAGACCATATGTTTAAACTAGGTCAGGCAATAAAAATAACATACTATATTTCAGAAACTGATGGTATATCTATGTTAAGAGATGTTCTCACATGCTTTTTACCAAGCCCTAACGCAAAGTTTAACTTAGAAATAGATAGCAATGAAGCCAAAGAAGTACTTAGAATGTTATTTAAAGAAGACCTAGGATGTTTTATAGCTAAATTATCAACATCTATAGTGGATATAAGCCGTCATGAGATAAGTAGCAAATTAAGGAATTATCGTATTTCAGAAAAAACAAACTCGCTGCTAGCAAAGATTTCAGGTGTAGATTATAATGATATAGTGGACTTGTCAACATCTAGAGGAAAGCTAGCTGTACTGTCCAGCGTCCTTGTGATGGTGTGTGAGAGAGCGCTAGGCGTATATGGAAAATAGAAAATGGGCTTACGTTGTACGTAACAGTAGTTTCAGAGGTTTACCATCTTTAAAGACTACCTTTATTGCTGCTGGTAACTCACCTAGCTCCATTAACGGTTCAATAGCCTTTCTCACTTTCTGAAATGTTAAAATACGTTCCTGCATGTCTGAAATAAGATCTTCCATAAGTCTTGCTTCATCTTCTACTGTTGGATTTATAACTAACTTTATATCTTTAAGATCTACTTCCCTACTACCTGTTTTCTCCAAACCTTCAACTATTCTTGCTAAAGTTTCTCTAAGTTTTCTTGCTTTTTCTGCTTTAGCTCTTAATTCTTCTACTTCTTTTAAAACTTCGCTTAGGGCTTTTCTCAGGACATCCACTTCTTTATCTATATAGGATATGAATTCACGTACGTTTGGGAATTCCCTTATTTCTAATACCAATCTTTATCCCTAAGAATATAATTTCAAGTGTTTACTAATAAGTTTACGCATTTAACTTAAATACTCAAATTAAAAAGAATATAATGTGAGGATAGGAATGAGTGAGTTAAGAACTCACCCAGATCTTGAAAAACAAAGCAGTATGCTTAAAGATCTTCTGTTTAAAGCTAAGCTAGCAGCCTTTGGGGAGTATGAAGGTTTTACAAGAGGCAATATCAATGATATATTAAAGACTTTAGCTAGTAAAGCAATGGAAAAAGATTGTTACCACTTTAAACTATCGCTTAAAAAAGGTAATGTTTGGGACGAATATGAAGTCTTAACATGTAAAGGAGAAGTACGCATGGCTTTAGCTAAAATAAATGGTAAAGAAGTGTTAGGAGAAAAAGCGTTTGAAGAATTTGGAAAAATACGTAGTAAACCTTATGTCCAAGCAATAATGGAAATAACCAAAATAAGGAAAGATACTTTAGCTAATCTGTTTAGGCCATTACCCAAAATCCCTGTTGCTCCTAAACCTGCCCCTAAGCCGCCACCACCTCCTAAACCACCTGAGGCTGTTAAGCCTGTTTCAGTCCCTGTTGAAGTTCCTCCACCTTCAGTCTCTAAGGAGATAGCTTCAAAAATATTACCTTCCATTCTAGATAAAGAGCTTGACATTAAAAAGCTAGCTACAGTATATACTGAAGTTTATGGATACAGGTTTAGAGGACTAAGAATAAGACTTGCTGGAAATTTAATAGAGTTACTAATGGAACTTAGATCCACTTCATCAAGCTGGATTAAACCTGAGGAAATGATAAAGAAACTAATTTACAGACACATAGGACCACGTTTAGACAAATGGACAAAAACAAGGGTACCATTAAAACTAGTACTGGTTGTTAATGGAAAAAGAGTAGAATTAGCCAGGTAAAAAGACCCCCACCCCACTATTTCCACTGGAACAAAAAATAGAATACAATAACCAAAACATTTGTAATTATGATTTTAAAAAGTCTAAATATTTAGACTTCTTAAAATTCTATATATATGATTTAGCCAAAACTCCTAAACTTAAAGATATTTATTTCCAGTGGAAACGGTGGGGTGGGGGGGTTATGTTGTCATTCTTGCTTTAATTATATCTATCTTTGTTATTATTCCAATGAGCTTTCCTTTATCAACAATTAGTACCGCAGGGTATTCTGAAAGAAGCCCTGTTATCGTTGATGTTTTTGCCGTTGGCGGCAATGCTGGAAGCGGCGGGTCCATTATTTCAACTACTTTCTTCTTGAAAATGTTTTCTGTTCTTTCTTCAGAAACTTTTCTTAAAAGTGTGGAGTCTATTATTGTTCCTATAATTTTACCATGTTCATCAAGTACAGGTATTTGTGAGATACCGTATTTATCCATTAAGTGTACAGCATATTCAACAGCATCTTCAGGTCTAACTGTTATCACAGGTGCATGCATTATCTTAGATGCTTCATCGTTTATTCCTAAGGCTTCATTTATAACGTCAAGGATTTTCTTTAACGTCGAAAGTCTAGGATTAATATCTCCTTTTTCAATTCTAGCTATTAAAGACTGGCTAACACCTGCTTTTTTAGCAAGCTCTTTTTGTGTTAACCCTGCTTTTAATCTTAGTTTTCTAATTTCTTTAGGAGATGGTAATCTAAAGCTCATAAAACAATACCCTCATATTTCTCAAGATATTGTTTCCCTGAAACATACTTATAAATTAGTACTATAACTAGGCATAGTTAGGCAGCAGAGATGTGGATTTATGTCTAAGTATATTAATGTTTTTGAGAAATATACTACAACCTGCCCATTATGTGGCGAAGAAACATTCTACGTAGTTGAATTTACCTATAAAACACCTTTCTTTGACGAAATACTTGTTATCTCAGGTAAATGCACTAAATGCGGTTATAGGTTCTTCGATATATACAATATTAAAAGTCATAAACCTGTTCGCTTCGTTTTAAAAGTTAAAGAAATAACTGATTTAAATTCTCTTGTAATAAAATCACAGACAGCCGTAATAACAATACCTGAACTTGGCATAGTCATTGAGCCAGGTATGGCATCTTCACCGTATATAACAACCATTGAAGGTGTTCTCTATAGAGTTTTGGAAACCCTGGAGGTTCATAAAGAGGAAAATAGAGGAGCTTATGAAAAAATAAAGGAAACAATAGAAAACGCAATAGAGGGTAAAATAGTGTTTACATTTATTTTGGAAGATGCATTCGGTAATAGCCTCATTATACCTAAGAGGAAAGAAGCCTTAGAAATAATAAGGTTAGAGAGGGATTAGAAATCTAAGAAGAATAACAACTACAGTAAATATGGCGGCTAAAGCTATTATAACATGAGGCCTAACTTTTATTTTGCCCTCAAATTCTTCATAGAAACTTATAAGACCTGCGGAACTAAGCGGCCTTACTTCTCTTTCTCTCTTCCTTCTAGCTTTAGATCTGGATCTAGGCATTAGGATAGCCTCAGTTTTATTGAGAAAAACTGTTTAATATAAATCTTTGGGAGCTACATATCAAGGTGGTTTGAGTTGAAAATTTCTGAGTTTCAAAAAATAATCAAAGATTTATATTATGAAAAAGACTGTAAAAGAGGTCTAGAAAGAACATTTATGTGGTTTGTTGAGGAGGTAGGGGAGCTTGCTGAAGCCCTAAGAAAGGGAAGTAAAGAATCTTTAGGTGAAGAAATGGCCGATGTACTTGCTTGGTTAACTTCATTAGCTAACCTTGTTAATGTTGACCTGGAATTTGAAGCTAAAAAGAAATACGGTAGAGGATTTTGCCCTAGGTGTGGTATGAGAAAGTGTATATGTAAAGAGTAAGCTATTTTTGTTTAAGACCATAATGTTTAATTGCTTTAATTATTCGAGAAGCTTTTTCAGGGTCTTCTTCAACGATAGTTCCGGTAACTATGGCATCAGCTCCGGCAGAAGCTAATTTGGCTGCTTTATCCTCGGATCTTACACCACCACCAACTATTAAGAATATGTTGTCTACAAGCTTTTTCGTTAAACTTACTGTTTCGGGCTTAACTATATCTGATACTCCTGATCCTCTCTCAAAATACACGAATCTCATACCAAGCATTGAGGCTGTTAAAGCATAAGCAGCAGCTATTTCGGGTTTTTCTGGAGGAACACCATAAGCTCTTCCAATATGTCCTGCAGCTCCCCCTTCACCTATAATAATATATGCTGTAGGTATTGCTTCAAGACCAAACTTCTTAACTATTACTGAGCCTAAAAGCTGCGCTCCAACTATGTAATAAGGGTCTAAAGAGTTAAGTAAAGACATAAATAAAATAGCATCAGCATATCTGGATATGCCACTTACATTGCCTGGGAAAATTATGACGGGTAATTTAACACATTCTTTAATGCTTCTAACAATATCGTCTACATCTGTTTGTGAAACACCAATGCTGCCTCCTACAAGAATAGCATCTGTGCCATATTCACCCATTTGCCTGGCTAGCTCTGCTGCTTCACGGGGCCTAGTTTTATCCGGGTCTATTAATGTAAAATGTAATGCTGCCTGCTCTGCTTTCCTCCTTAAATAAGATTCCGTAGGCCCTATTTTAACGTACTGTGTCAAGCTAATTCCTCTGTCTCCTCTTCTTTAACAGGTGTTATGAAATCATACTCTAAAGTTCCACTGTAAAAACCGTCAAGGAATCTGCCATAAACATCAACGTTTTGAAATATTTCTGGAACATCCATTTCAGCGTAAAGTCCGCAATTCCCACATCTCACTATAGCATGCTTCACTCCATTAGCTGGTTTATTTAGCTCAACAGTAATAGCTATTTTACCGCAATTAGGACATTGAAATACGCTAGGTATGGTTTTCCTAGGTCTTCTTGCAACAAGCTTCCTCTTTTTTCTACGTCTTCCCATGCTATTTACACCTTAAGACGCCGTTTTTCTCTCTTTTTCACTATATGAGTAGTATGTATCTAAAATTATCGCTAACAATACTAGAAAAGCAATCGCAATGGTTATGGGGACAAACACTAGTCTCGCACCTATGAAGTCTTCATAAGCTACGCTATTATATATTTTTTATTTGCTCTTTCTTTACAAGCAACCTTACGAGCGTAGGGCTATATTTATACTTTTCAACTTCTTCAAGTATTGCTTCTTCTTCATCTACTGTAATGTTACTTAACCTCCTATATTTTCCATAATTTTCAGCTAATATTTGAGAAGCTAGGTGGTAGCATGTGGGCACGATTTTTCTTTCAACAACATTTATTAGAAAATCCATGCATGAGCAGAACGTCATGGGTATTATTAGATATACTTCTTTTTTACCTAAATAAAACCATAATGTTCTGCCATTTAATGT
>Ga0190363_1000275_pt1 | contig 29828 bp, 32 predicted proteins | sample 48721867_MG_FD_161272 | JGI IMG/M metagenome (GOLD analysis project Ga0190363, IMG submission 161272) | Hydrothermal vent microbial mat bacterial communities from Southern Trench, Guaymas Basin, Mexico - 4872-18-6-7_MG | ecosystem: Environmental > Aquatic > Marine > Hydrothermal vents >... | reverse complement strand
CTAAGTAGTTAGGTGTTGATTGGAGAGAAGTTCCCGAAAAATACACTAAAGAGTTCATTGATGTTCTAGTGAAGCTTAATATTAGAATGCCTCATTTGATGCCTAAGGTTACTGAGCACATAGATGACATTATAGAGTTTATTCAGGATTTAGTACGTAAGGGTTACGCTTACGAAAGCCACGGGAGCGTATATTTTGAGGTAGATAAGTTCCCGGAGTACGGTAAACTTTCTAAAAGAAGAGTTAGTGAAGAATGGAGGCAGGAAGAGGAGTTTCTTAAGGAGAAAAAGAAACCTTACGATTTCGCACTATGGAAGAGAACCAAACCAGGTGAACCTTGGTGGAATAGTCCTTGGGGTCCTGGGAGACCTGGATGGCATATTGAATGCTCCGTTATGAGCAGTAAATACTTAGGCCCGCAGTTCGACATTCACGGTGGAGGTCAGGATTTAATATTTCCACATCATGAAAACGAAATTGCCCAAAGCGAAGCAAGATTCGGAATTTCACCTTGGGTTAAGTATTGGCTCCATGTAGGGTATTTGACAATTAAAGGCGAAAAAATGAGTAAAAGCTTAGGGAACATAATTCCCGTATATGAGGTGTTGGGAAAATACAAACCCGAAGTTCTCAAACTATACCTTCTAAGTTCATACTATAGAAGCCCAATGGATTTCACATGGGAGGGTTTAGAACATACAAAAATGTTGTTTAATAGGTTAGTGAAAGTTGTTGAAGATTCTAAGAAAATACTGTTAGATGAAAAACCACCGCATAAATTAAGCTCCACCATTAGGGCTTATGTGAATAAAATCGTTGAACTTAAAAGAATGTTCTTTGAAAGTTTGAGTGATGATTTTAACATGGCGAAGGCTATGCCGTACCTTCACGAACTAATAAGCTTCAGTATAAAGAAGCTAGATAGTGAACCTTCATACACTTTAGCACTTACGATATACTCCACACTTAAGGAGTTAAATGAGGTTCTCGGGATTTTAGACAAATACTTCTATGGCGCAAAAGAGGTTGAAGAGAAGTTAAGAAGAATCGTTGAAGCAGTAGTTTCCGTAAGGCATGAATTTAGGATGAAGAAGCAATATGATGTCTCAGATAAGATTAGAGATGTGCTAGCTAAGGTAGGTGTTAAGCTTTATGATTTTAAAGATAGAACAACTTGGGTTATAGAGTACTAGAAACTAAACCTTAATATTCCGAATAAAATCTAGCAGTCCATGAGGATTATAAATATGGTTGTTTTTCTAAGTGGAGGTACAGGTACGCCAAAGCTTATCGAAGGATTTCGCCACATAGTAAGTGACGAAGAAATAACGGTAATAGTCAATACATCCGACGACATATACTGGAATGGTCTTTACGTATCACCGGATTTAGATACCATAGTTTATCTTTTCGCAGGATTTTTAGATACTGAGAAATATTGGGGCATAAGAAATGACACTTTTAACTTTCTCGAGCAAGCGAAAATTTATGGTTTAGAAAAAACATGGTTCAACATTGGCGATAGGGATCTTGCAATACATGTTTTAAGAACATACCTTATGAATAAAGGGTTAACATTAACTGAAGTTACTAAGTACATCAGTAGAAAATTAGGAATTAAAGCCCGTATTTATCCTATGTGTAATGAACATGTAGAAACATTCGTTGAACTACTCGATGGGAGAGTACTGAATATTCAGGAATATTTGGTTAAGTACAGATTTGAACCCGAAGTTAAAAGGGTTTTCTTCAGAGGTCTTGAGAGAGCTAAAGCTGAGAAAGAGACCTTAAAAGCTATTTTAGATTCTGAATTAATAATTATAGGTCCAAGTAATCCTATCAATAGCATAGGACCTATACTAAGTGTTAAAGGTGTTAAGGAGGCTCTTAAAGAAGCAAAAGCACCCATAATTGCTGTATCACCAATAATCTCGAATAGACCCATTTCCGGTCCTGCTGATAAATTCATGAAAGCTTATGGGCTTGATCCTTCACCTCTAGGAATAGCGAAATTTTATAAGGGATTAATTGATGGATTAGTAATAGATATCGCTGATGAAGCATTAAGGTTAATTATTGAGAAGAAATTTAAAATAAGAGTTCATGTGGCAAAAACAGTTATGGAATCATTAAGCGATAAAGTAGCGCTTGCCAGAGAAATCATGAAGTTTGCAAGGACATTAGGAGAAGAACGAAAATGAGAATTGCAGCAATAGTTCCTGTTAAGAACCCTACAACAGCTAAATTAAGGCTTTCAAAAATCCTTACGCAGAGTTCAAGAGAGAAACTTACTATTGAAATGCTTAAGGACATTATTGTTTCTATTACCTCTTGTAAGCTCATAAACTACATAGTTATTGTTACCTTTGGAGAAGAAAAAGTAAGTATAGTGAAAGAATACGGTAAGAACATTTTCCTAATAAGGGATAAAGGAAAGGGTCAAATAGATGCTGTAATGAAGGGAATATGCTTTGCTCAAGAAACTCTACAAGCCGATATAGTTGTTCTTTTAGTTGCTGATGCGCCATTAATAAGACCATGGGATCTTTATGAAATAATTAGGAAAGGGCAGATATGGGGTAGTGTTGTTCTAGCACCTTCTGATGATGGAGGAACAAATGTGATACTTCAAAATCCACCTAAAAACATACCTTTAAGATATGGTGAGAATAGTTTTCAAAAACACTTAGATGAATGTAAAATACGGAAGCTTAAATGTCTAATCTATTCCTCAGAAAGTACATCACTCGATATCGACATACCCAAAGATTTAGAAAGACTTAAACAATTAGGTAAAGGGACATATACGCACCTATTTGTATGTGAGGTGTTCAAAAATTAGTTTTAAAGGCGAATTTTTTATCGAAGGAGATTTTATTGAAGACATATATGGCATAATATTCGATGTTAAAGGATACGAACATCCTCCAGCAAGGGTTGTAGCATATCCTAGATACGTTCCTTCGTCTTCTGGAAGCAGATGCAGAAATGGAAAATGTTACGAAAAAATATACGATTTAAATGTTAGATACGAATTCTTAAGGAGTAGGCTTAAGGAATACCTTGTCTATGACGATGTTTTTGACACATATGTAAGTGAGGTTCCTCTAAAAAACATTACTAAACACTATATTCCAACAAAATACTTAAGGAATTTATTGAAACATAGCGATTCCCTTACGGGTTTGAAAAAGAGAGCCCTAGACCTTGCCTTAATGGTAGCTAGAGAATCAGACGTTAGTATTGAAAATTTGGGTATAAGTGGTTCATTACTTGTAAATCTACATAGAGAAGATAGTGATATTGACTTAATAATCTATGGTACTAAGGAATCTAAGAAGATAGCTGATACCCTTAATAAGCTTTTTTCTAAGGGTATTCTAAGAAAACATAGCATTGAAGAGTATAGGAAACTCTATGAGTTTAGAAAGGCATATAAGGTTATGGATTTCGAAACCTTCGTTAAACATGAAAGAAGAAAGATTTTCCAAGGATTTTTCCTAGATAGAGAGTTCTTCATAAGATTCGTTAAAAAACCCCATGAAGTTCCCAAATACGGCGAATTCAAATATAAAGATATGGGGGAAATAACCATTAAAGCTAAGGTCCTGGATGATTCGGGATCCATATTCACGCCTGTTAGCTATAAAATCGAGGTGATTAAAGTTATAGATTCAAGTAAGCTTAAGAGCAATATAGGTTTTAACGAAATACGAGAAGTAGTTTCATTTAGAGGAAGGTTTTGTCAACAAGTTTTCTCAAGGGAGATAGCTGTAGTTAGAGGTAAGTTGGAGAGCATATTTCATCGTGGTGAATTTAGTCATTATAGAATAGTTGTTGGAGGTTCACATAATGACTTCATCATATCGGAAAGCCTTCTTAGATAGAGATTTTGTTGAAGATAAGGATGGCTATCTTTACTGTGTTGTAGGGTATGTGCATCCGCCAGATAGAGTACTGGCGTATTTGAAATATGTGCCCACACAAAGTTTAGACACTATATGGTTTAGAGGTAAAGTAGGTTACAATAGAGTACTTAAATACTACAGTAGTGTTGCTGTATCCGAATCATTTAAGATTTTAAGGAAGATTAAGCCTCACTACATATATTATGATAATGTGTTTAACATTACGTTCATAGGTGTACCAGTTAGCGAGATAAGGAAACATTACATTCCCGAAGAAAGACTTAAAGAAATTATTGTGAATGGAGGAGAGGACGAGTTAGAAAGTGATCTCGCAGAACTCGTAAGATACCTTTCCGAGATAACTAACATTAAAACTCAATACTTCGGAATTTCAGGCTCTATTCTTACGAAAATACATAACCCTAAATATTCGGATATTGATTTAACAGTCTATGGTATTACTAACTCTTGGAAACTTATTAGAGCGTTAAGAGAAGTTGAATGGGAAAAGATAAGTTTACCTGAGGATAATGTTATTAAAGAATGGGCTTTAGAGGTTTCTAAATATCACCCATTAACTCCTAAAGAAGCCTACCTAATGTATGTTGAGAAGAAAATGAGATTAGTCTTTAAGGGCTATAGGATTTTTTCGGTTCATCCAATACTTATGCCTGAGGAGATTGATGAAAAATATGGCGATAAAACATATGTACCTAAGGATCTCATAAAAATAAGAGGCAAAGTTATTGGTAATAAACTATCTATTTTCCTACCTGGAAGATACATTGTTGATGATGTCGAGGTTCTTGAGGGTAAAGAAGAGTTCTCTGAAATAAAAGAGGTTGTAACTTTCGAAGGACTATATTCCGGAATATTGGATGTAGACGAGGAATTTATTGCGTACGGTAAAGTTGAAGAAGTATACGATAAAATTAGGGATAGCAGATATTTCAGATTAGTCGTAGGTTCAGCTGAAGCAAAAGGTAAAGATTACATTAAACCACTAAGATGGCTTAGGTGATGGAAGGTAATGGCGAAGGAAATAGTGCTCATAGGATTAGAAACATTACCGGAAATAAGGGAAGGAGATGATATAGGTAAGTTAATTGTTGAAGCATGTAGAAGGGAAGGTGTTGAAATAAGTGATGGAGATATAGTTGTTGTCACACATAAGATAATTTCGAAAGCTGAAGGTAGAATAGTTAATCTTAAAGACATAATTCCTTCGGAGAGAGCATATAAAATAGCATCAATTGTAGGGAAGGATCCAAGATTAGTTGAAATGGTTCTTAGAGAATCGAAACGAGTAATTAAGGCCACGAAGGATGGGCATTTAATTGTTGAAACACATCATGGAATAGTTTGTGCTAATGCTGGAATAGATGCTTCAAACATCGCCGGCACAGATGAAATAGTTGCTTTACTACCTAAAGATCCGGACGAATCAGCTAGAAAAATAAGAAGTAGGATAAAAGAGCTCACGGGAAAAGATGTCGCAGTAGTAATAACGGATACCTACGGTAGGCCGTTAAGAAATGGTATGATAAACATGGCTATAGGAATTTCAGGAATTAATCCTTTCAGAGACTATAGAGGAAAGGATGACTCCTTCGGATACAAGTTCAAGGTGACTGTTATTGCAGTGGCGGATGAAATAGCATGTGCTGCTGAACTTCTTACAGGTCAAGGTAAGGAAGGAATTCCCGTTGTTATAATAAAAGGATATAAGTACGAAAGAAGCGAGAAGGCAACCGCTAAGGAATTAAATATGCCTGAGGAAAAATGGCTTTTTAAATAAGTATCATACCCTATTTATTTCAAAATTAGCACTATCTCCTAGACATTTATTACTGCTTTAATAACTATTTTCAAGACATAGGAAACATGCAGAAAGCTCTCTTAGATACAATTACCTTTACATCTAAAACCTTTCTTAAATGCTTCTTTAGCGTTCTTTGATCTATCAATAATCAGATTGTCCTATGCTGAGAGATATGCCGTATTTGCCTTCTTTTCAATAATTTTCGCTAACACTAAGTAGTCAAAGACTACTTTGGGCTTAATTTCCAGGACTTAATGGGTATAATGTGGAGCATTTAGAGCTATGAGTTTATGTGAGATATTAAAACTCGTTCTCTGTAAACTACAGAAATATATAGGTGCTACGAATTAACTACATAAGGGTATTGAATTCCAAGGTAATAGGTGGAAACACTTTGTCTTCACGTAAGAAAAGAGAATTTGGTGAAATACGGAAAATTCAGGTAACTGGCGGTTCAACATATATTGTTTCGCTTCCGAAACACTGGGTATTAAATGCTGGCCTTAAACCCGGAGACTCTATTGTTGTTTATGCGCAAAATGACAACACATTACTATTAATGCCTCTTAAGGAAGCTTCTAGAAAGAAGGACGTTGTTTTAACCATTAAAAGCAAGGACTGGTCTATAGGTAGAGCTATTAGAATGCTTGTAGCAGCCTATGTTTCAGGGGGAGACATAATAAAGCTTGTTGTTAAAGACGGTGTTGCACCAATAGAGGATAAGAAGGTTCTAAGAGACTTCATTAGAAGATATCTTGTTGGTGCAGAAGTGGTAGAGGATTTACCTGAAGGACTTGTTATCCAGGTTATAGTGAATGTTGAGGAACTTAAGGTAATTCACATCCTACAGAGAATGCATAAGCTGGTATGGAGTATGCTTAAAGACACAATAGCGGCATTCATGAATTTAGATAAGGACTTAGCAAGAGATGTTATAATAAGGGATGACGAAATAGATAGGTTTTACTTCTTATTCATAAGACAATTAAATCTCTCACTCCAAGACAGAAGAATAATGCTTGATATTGGTTTAGAGCAATCGGCAGATGCAATAAACCTATCGATGATAGCTAGAAACATAGAAAAAATTGCCGATTATGCAACATATGTTGCCGATAAAACAATTAAGCTAGCCAAGAAACCTTATGAACCTTTAAAGTCGAAAATAGAGCAATTATCAAGGGCTATAATAGAGATATTTAATGAAGCGATGAACGCATTCTACAGCATGAACGATAACATGGCTTTAAACGCCATAGAGAGAGCAGTACAAACAGTAGAATTAGAAGAGGAATTAGAAAACGTAATGTTGAACTTAGACGTTTGCGATAGGGATACACCAACCTTAAGAATGATTGTTGAATGCTTAAAAAGCATGTTAAGTGAAACAGCAGATATTGCTGAACACACGATGGACATGATAGCTGTTAGGAAAAGCTGATCAATGATAAAAATTCATTATTTTAGATTCAAGAATCAGTTTATGGAATGAAAGTTTTTGGTTAAAAGGAACCATGTTTATTTAAGCTTGTAACCTATTTTCCTTAGAAACTCTCTTCTCTCCCTAATTTTCTCTTCATCCTCTATTCCAACAGGTTTGAAACCGTCAACAACTCCTAATAATCCCCTACCCTGTTCTGTTTCAATAACTATTGCTTGAATGGGATTTGCCGTTGCTGCAAAAATTCTTGTAACTTCCGGAACGTTTTTTATAGCATTTAGAATATTTATTGGCCAACCACCTCTAAGATAAATTACGAAAACATGTCCTGCACCTATTTTTAGACAAGTTTCAGCTGCTAATTTTCTAAGTTCTTCATCATTACCTTCATGTCTAACTAGCCTATCGCCGCTTGCTTCACAAAAGCCAAGACCGAATTTTATTGAAGGACAACTATTAACGATAGCTTCATAAATATCCTCCGTTGTTTTTATGAAATGACTTTGTCCCATGATGACGTTAGTTCCCTCAGGAACGGGGACTTGAATTATTTCTATCTTAAATTTCTCAGATAACATAGGGAACCCCAAGGTTATTTTAGTTATAGAAAATTCATAAATATAACTTACATTAAGAATAATAGTGCTTAACTAGAAACGTGATAGTGATATTAAAATGCAAGCGGGTATTGAGGTGTATGAGGCATTTGCAAATTCGGAGCAGTTGCAGTTGCTAATCAAGATTGTTCTTAGTTTCTTTGTTGGAGCTTTAATAGGTTTAGAGAGGGAAAAGGCTAGAAGTTCTCTGCTCAAGGAGGAAGGGGAATCGGGTATTCCTCCTGGAGCTCGCAGTTTCGGTTTCATAAGTATGCTTGGAAGTTTTGTTATAACTATACCGCCTATAGTTAGCATGTTGGGTCATGAAGAATTCATGATAGTTTCTATTTTGCTAGCTTTTTACGCTGTGACACTAATACTTCTTTACGAAACGTATAGGTTGTTCGTAATTAAAGATAGTGGTGTTACAACCCCTATTGCTTTAATGCTTAGCTTTACGCTAGGTTTACTTGTGGGTTTAGGTAGATTTATTGAAGCTATTGCTGCTTCAGTATTTATAACCTTTATGTTGGCAATAAAGCTTAGGATTGAAGCGCTAATAAAGTTTATAACTTATGAGGAATTCCTTTCAGCACTCGAAATAGGGATAATAGTTTTCCTTTTTGGACCTTTCTTCGTAAGAGACGTTTACGATCCAATATTTCATGTAATAAACTTTAAAACACTCTATGTGTTCTTTGTGGTAATTTTGATTTTCTCATTCATAGGATATTTTCTAGTAAAAATTAAGGGTCCTCAAGCTATTCAATACTTTTCATTCTTCGGAGGTCTCGTAAATAGTGAAGCAGCAGTTGTTAGCATCGTAAAATTGGTGAACTCAATGAATCTACATGAGAACATTGCTGTAGGAAACATTATAACAGCGACAGCGGCCATGGTTTTTAGAAATATCGTGTTAGCTTTAATTATGGTTCTAATAACTATAGGTGCTAATGCGACAAGCATGTATGTGTTCATGGTTTTTATAACGTCTTACATTGTTTCCGCATTAGCGGGTTATTTCCTAACGAAACTTTCGATAGTTTCTATAAGCATGGAGTCTAGGAAGTTTAAGCTTCCAGCGCTTGAGAAACCAATAAGCTATTCAGTTGCGCTCAAAGCCCTCCTAGTATTTGTAGCAATGCTCGTAGCGACAACGTATATAACGTTGAGTTTTGGCGAGTTAGGGGTTTTGTTTTCGTCTATTTTCGGGGGACTTGTTAGCGCAGAAGCATTGATTTTCACAGTTTTTTCACTAGTTTCCGTAGGTAAAATAACAATAAATATAGCTTTAGCTTCAGCGCTTCTTGCAACAGGCTCAGCTATATTGAATAAGCTGCTTTTCGCTCATGTAGCTGGAGCTAAAAAGATAATTCTCAAGAAAATAGTTTGGCAACTGCTACTCATAGCATTACCTGTTGAATTAGCTGGAGCCTATATAGCTGTAATGTAGTGGAGAAACTCTTAAATACTTATAGAAGAGAAGGGTAGAGCAAGAAAGCCAGCAAGAAATTCTTGCTGGCTAAAAAATGGTTAAAGAAGAGAGGAAAAATTTGTCTAAAAAAGAAGTTAAAATAAAAGATCTAAAACCCGGAATGGACAATATAGATCTTAAAGTACGGGTTTTAGAAGCATTTAAGCCAAAAATAATACAAACAAGAAAAGGTTCAAGAATTATTTCGGAAGCCATTGTTGGCGACGAAACTGGAAAAACAAAAATGACGTTGTGGGGTAAAAAGGCAGGGACTGTTGAGGAAGGGGACGCTTTAGAAATAAAGAACGCGTTCGTAACTGCTTTCAAAGGGCAAGCACAACTCAACGTGGGAAAACAGGGTGAAATAGTTAAGATAGAGGATAGTGAAGTTGTATCGAAGGATGAAGTCCCAGAAAGTATACCTAAGGTTGAAGGAGGCTATAGGAAACCATTTTCTCCTAAACGAAAAAGCTCCTATAGAACTAAACGTAGAGGTTATTAGAATGCAAAGTGGCGATATTGGGGAGGAAAAATTCGTAAGAAACGGTACTGCTATGGGAAAAAGTGAGGAAGGTTACATAGTATCGTTAAATGAGGAACATGTTTATTCGCTAAACCCAGCTGCTTTTTACGTATGGCTCCTATGTGATGGCGAATTAACTGTAAACGAAATCATAGATAAAATAGCGAAATCAACAGGTCTTGAACAAAGCGAACTAGAGGAACCAGTAAAACTAATAATTAACGAACTTGTTAAAGTAAGTTTACTAAAGAAGGCTTAGCTAGTTAAGTTCAACGCGATGAGTTTAGTAAGAAAAGCAACAGACATTTTTTATAATATTTAAATACTTTAGATTCCCTAGTTAAAGAAATAGTGAAGTGAAATATGCAAACTGAGACAGCTTTTAGACTAGGCATTCCTACATTAGATGAGCGCATAGGAACCATTAAGTTAGGATATTTGGTTCTCATAGAAGGAGATATTGAAACATACCCGTACCTTCTACTGCATAGGGTGGGTCTGACCATAGCAAGAGATTACGGATTAAAGATAACCTATATTGTAATGCTTGATGATTATGATGAATACTTAGAAGCTTCGGCTAATGTAGGTTTAGACATAGAATCCTTAATGTATAAAGGCCTATGGAAATATATTAGGGCTGATTCTTTCGAATCCATTGTAAAGCAAATAATGAACGAAAGCGAAAAGACTGTTCTGTTGGTAGATGCAACATCAGCTAGAATAAGGTTTAGTCCTAAAGAGTTAGCATTCATTAAGAATACTCTTAAAAACAACAATTTAGCATTGTTATTAGCTATAACACCTAACCTCTTAGATAAAGAGGGTTTAGCTGTAGCAGAGAAAGTAGCAAACATAGTAATTAAACTCAGCTTAGAAATAGTATCTGATGAGCCGAAATATGTTATGAAACTTGTAAAGCATAAAACAATGCCTAAAAACGCGATAGTACTAACATATAGTGTAGGGGCATTAGGCGTAAGAATAGAAAGACTTCAGAAAATACCCTCTTAGTTATTAAAGCCAATAAAATTTTAAGTATTCATTTGTGAAATATGTGAGTAGAATAGCAAATGGTAGGAGAATATATTGGGAATAATAGATAGAATATTTAGGAGAAATAACAATAATACTGTAGTAGCGAAAAGTAAGAAGGTAGTTACGACTTCAAATTTTGTTCATGAAAAAACAGTTATAGAGCGGAGAAAAGTTATTGTTAAAAATGTTTACTCGGTAAATCCTCCTTACGCGTATATTATGATATTTACCGATAAAAAAGGCATCTTAAGATATCATGTTCTCGAACCATTCTTAACGGCTAATGAGAAAACGGTTTTGAACGATCTTAAAGAACTTATACTTGAGGAAGTTAGAATACCTGTAGGCGTTCTTAGAAATTATGAAGAAGCGGTAAAGTCTCTCAGTAAATCTATAAACTCATTGGTTAGAAGTTATCGGATAAACCTTACTAAGCAATCACTTGATAAAATCAAGTATTATCTGATAAGAGATTTGATAGGTTACGGCAAAATAGATCCTATTTATAGGGACCCGTATGTTGAGGACATAGTTTGCGACGGCTACAATATACCAGTGTATGTATTTCATAGAGATTTCGAATGGATGCCTACAAACGTTATTTTCAAAGATCCAGATGAACTCGAAAGCTTCATTAGGAGACTGGCTTTTCGTGCAGGTCAAAGCATAACGTATGCTAGACCCATTGTTGAAGGCCCTCTTCCGCCTGAAGGATTTAGAGTTCATTTAACATTAAAAGAAGTTTCTAGAAGAGGGAGTACATTTACCATTAGGAAATATAGTGTAGAACCATACACTATAGTTGATTTACTTAAATTTAACACCTTAAGCGTAGATATGGCCGCATATCTGTGGTTACTTCTAGATAATGTCATGAGTCTAATGGTTCTCGGACAAATGGCCTCCGGAAAAACAACGCTTCTTAACGCTATAGCTATGATGATTAGGCCCGAAGCAAAAATAGTTACAATTGAAGAAACTCCTGAGATAAGGTTAGCGCATGAAAACTGGGTTCCAATGACGGTAAGACCAAGCTTCGAACCCGGTGTACAAGATATCACACTTTTTGAACTCTTGAAGAGTGCGTTAAGACAAAGACCTGAGTACATTATTGTAGGGGAAATTAGAGGAAGGGAAGCTTATACTTTCTTCCAAGCATTGGCTGTAGGTCATGGAGGGCTCACTACAATACACGGTGAAAGCGTTCAAGCGGTTATTTCAAGATTAGAAAACGAACCTATGAATATTCCTAGAATACTTATACCGCTCATTAAAACCTTCATTCACATGGGTAGAGTTAGGGTTAGAGGCGAAGAAGAACTTAAAAGAAGAGTTCTTAGAATTGTTGAAACTGTAGGTATTAACCCGTCAACTAAGGAAATAATGCTTAGTGAAGTTTATACTTGGGATCCATTAACTGACTCTTGGAAGTTCTCAGGAAGAATTTTTGCTTTCGAACATATAGCTGCGAATAGAGGAATACCATTAAGTGAAGTTTATAAAGACTTTGAACGTAGAAAGACAGTTTTAGAATGGATGAAAATAACTAATAAAACGACTTTTTCAGAGGTAGCTGAAGTTCTAAGAAGTTACTATAGAGACCCAGAGGAAGTCTATAGAGAAGCTGAATCCGTTGTTAAAAGAAGGGTGCTTTAGTCGTGGGAATATCCCACTTCGCATATGGACTCCTTAGAAACACCTTTGTCTTCAAAGGATTTTTAAAGTTTTTCTCTTGGCTTGGACCCTACCTTGTACATTCAGGTATTAAAATGTCGCTTAGAAGATATATAGCATTACTTTCGTTTACAACAATCATAGTGTTTATAGTAACTCTTCCTTTATTTGTTATAGTGCATTGGTTATTTTTAGAACTAGATATTACATTCTCTTTCATCGCATCTTTGGTACTGTCTTTTACATTTTCCGCAATTACGCTTTCATTAATGGTTTACTTCCCTGTTTTTAAGGCTAAAAGTAAGCTTGAAGCTTTAGAAACAAGATTACCATATATAATTTCGTATATGTCCATTCTTTCCTATGCTGGAAGAAACATCGAAAGCATACTTGCTAGATTAGCCGAGAAAGGAGAGCTTTTTGGAATTAAGGAGGACGCTACACGAATGCTAAGGAAAACATCTATTTTAGGCATGGATACAGCTAAAATGCTTCTTGAAGAAGCGAAAAATACTCCAACAACAATTTATTCGTCTCTCCTTACAAGCTTAGCCGGAATAGTCGAAACAGGCAAAGGTTTAAGTGAGTTTTTAGAGCAAGAACTAATTAATATTTTAAGAGCACGAGAGGCTAAGATGCGAGAAGTTCTTAATTCACTTTCAGTATTTATGGAACTCTTCATAAGCCTTGTCGTCGTTATGCCCCTAGTTTTAACAATAATGCTTTCAATAATGGCTTCGCTCGGCGAACATGTTTTACCAATAAGTCCCTTGCAACTACTATTTCTAATACATTTTATAATAACCCCATCGATAGCTATGATCATTGTGATAATGATTGACTCTTTGGTGTCGAAAATTTCAGCGTAGCGAGGTTACAGTGAAAATGTTTAGAAGAATAGAAAAGATAATTAAAGCAGAAAGAATATCGAAGGAATTTATAATCTTGCTTTCATCATCAATAGCTTCTTTAATGCTTTTAACGTTGGTGTTGTTTGTTTTCAATATTTTAAAGAACATAGAGACGCTGATAATACCTGGTCCTATACCTATAATTTTACCTTATGATGTTAATTTCATAAATCTCATAGTTATTTCCATATTGATTTTCATAACACCCTATGCTGTATATAAATTCATGGTTTTCAGAAGAAAGAAGCGTGTCGAAACATTAATGCCGATGTTACTATATGATTTAGCAGGGCTTGTTAGAGCGGGACATACAGTACCTAAAGCGTTAGAAATAGAGCTCGAAAAAGATTTAGGACCTCTAAATGAACTACTAGAGAAAGCTCTTGTTAGAATAACCTTAGGTGATGATGTTTCAAAAGCTTTAAGTGAAACATTTAAGGATCAAACAATAATAACACGTAGATTTATTGAAACAATATCTGAAGCTCATGAAAGCGGTGGTAGAGCTGCTCAGGTTTTAACGGAAGCGTCAATGCATGCATCAAGACTTCAAGCTTTTGAAGAGGAAAGGAAGCGTAACATGAAAGTTTATGTTTCAATAATTTACGCTGCAATACTGATATTTCTCGTTTCTTCAGCATTCCTTCTATTCTTCAATACTGCTCTTTACGAAACATCTCGCAGAGAAGCTGCAGAAGCATTCGCAACCTCGTTTCTTAGTCCTAACCAACTTAAAGGAGTACTTTACTATACAACAATATTTATAACTATACCATCAAGTATTGCTGTAGGGAAAATAAGATCAGGATATGCTGTCGAAGGGCTTATACATATGGCCGTATTATTAACAATAGTTATGCTCTTTTACACGTTTGTTGATAATATTGTCCAATTTATGCTTAGTATCACGGCGTTTTAGAGCTAATTTCAGATGTAATATTCTTTACGGTATTTAAAACATTACTTAGTATTTCCTCCATGTTTCCACCATAAACTAGATTTATACCTTGCCTAGAAGCTATTCTTACGGCATTCTCGGAAATTCTGTTTGAAACGTAAATGTACTGTATGCCTTGGAAGTCCATTTGTTTAGCTATGTGAGCTAATAAATCTGTAACCCCTGCTTCATCACATGATGAAGGCCTATAATCTATGCTTATTACCGGTGATCCATTCTTCTTAATTACAATGTCGAATCTATGGTTAACACCTGAAATTCCTTTAAGTTCTACGTTTGCTTCAGCTTCGTATCCTGCTTTCCTTAGAGACACGAATATGAGGGTTCTCATAAGGTCTCCGGATGAAATAAGTTTAACGCCTTTTCCAGTTATTTTAAACATGTGCACTGGTTTGTAGTTAGCAGTTAGAATGTCGAATGATGTATTACAATTTCTACATATGAACTCTATTTTAGGTCTGTCCACTCTACGTCCACAGTTTATGCATTCAAATATTTCTCCTAATATTTTGTAGTCTACATCGATTTCTCTTAATTTAATCTTACAATTAGGACAAATAAGAACTTCCTTACCTTTCTCAAGTCTCTTAAACCTTATTTCAGTGTCTACATAACCGCATGTTATATGTTGTATTATGTTGGTTCTAACTATGTTTATTGAATTACATGAAGGACACTTAAATCTAGTGCCTACGTGGATCTTGTTACAGTAGGGACATTCAATAACTCTATCAATTATTTTCCTTTCAACAAACTCTAGACTTATAAGTTTCTCTATTTTTTCAGACCATTCAGGAAAGTTGCTTAATTCGGGATATTCAATGCCTTTTTCAAGACGTATTAGTGGCTTTATTTCTTTCTTATTAGCCATGACCTCAAGCATTTTAAGTAATACTGGGTCTTCAAGAAGATTCTCGGCAAGAACAACTATATCTGTAGCTTCCCTGGCTTTGACAGCTTCTGACAATTGTTAGCACCTTTATCTTTTAACATGTAGGTTTCCCTGTAAATATCGTGTTTCTTTAGTATCTAAACTTTTTAATAAAATTGTTCCCAACGGGAACATAGTTTCATAAAGGATTTTAAAGCCTTTTTAGCTTATGTTCATATGTTTTATTGAAGTCTAGTATGTGCAATACAGTGTATCCTTTATGTGCAAGAGTATTAGATATAAATCTTCTATGGCATTTAAACCAAAACTTTTCAGCACACATTATTGCTACAAAGCCTTCACTAATCTTATTAATTATTTTTTCCAGTTCGCTTATTCCCTTCATGTACTCTTCTGTAGATGTATAACTTACGTATCCGCCTTTTCTGAAACCACCTAATTCGTTACCTAACCAAACATATGAGATGTTTTCTTTTTGAAGCGCTTGAGCTAGATTGTTTTTCTCAAAATGAGGATACTTCTTACTTGACGGGAACCTTCTAACATCAACTACGGTTTTTATGTTATAGTATTTGATAAGTCTTATGAATTCATCGATGCTCCTATTAGAATGTCCTATTGTGTAAACTATTTTACCCATATTCACCGTAATGTTTTATTATTTTCTGAGAGTATTAGAGATTTTTGAAAAATTGCTTCATAATTTCTGAGGAAGTATGAGAGATGGTGGAGAGAAAGTGTAAGTTTACTGTAAGGAAAGCAACAATTAATGATATAGAAAAGGTAATATACATTAATAGAGTTTCGCTTCCTGAGAACTATACGAAACATTTCTTCATAGAACATCTTAACAAGTGGCCTAATGCTTTCTACGTAGCGGAGGTTGATGGAGAAGTTGCAGGTTATGTAATGGCACGTGTAGAGCTTGGATGGGGTATTACTAAACTTGGACTTATAAAGAAAGGACATATCGTTTCATTAGCTGTTCTCGAGGAATATAGGCGTAGAGGTATAGGAACAGCTCTTATGCTAGCAGCTTTAGAGGGATTAAAAAGCTATGAAGCTAAAGAAGTATATCTTGAAGTTAGAGTTTCAAATATACCTGCAATAAAGCTTTATGAGAAACTGGGTTTTGTTAAGAAAAAAATAATACCTTCATACTATCTTGATGGCGAAGACGCTTACCTTATGGTTAAATCTCTTCAGTAATGCAAAGAACCCTAGGTTTTTTAAACAAAACTCGAAGAAATAGTCTGTTACGAAGAGGAGGCGCTACTATGTCTGAACCAAAATATGTCCTAGTGAGAATGAAGAGAGGCCTAACTCATGGATTAAGAGCGAAGTATTATGTTTTAGCGGCTGAAAAACCGATTGAAGAACAGTTTACAAAGGAAAATCTCAGATTAGAAAGAATAGATCCGCAAATAAATTTTGTATGGTGGGATAAGCCTGCTCCAGAAATTCCAGCCGACTTCTTCGGTGTAGAATGGGAAGGCTTTCTTAGAGTAACCCAGGGTGGACTTTACAGATTTTACCTTCTTACAGACGATGGTGCTAGACTGTGGCTCAATGATGAACTAATAATTGATGCTTGGAAAGATCAAGCACCTACGGTTTACCATAGTGACTTATTAGGATTAGGTGCTGGATACCACAAAATCTTCGTTAGGTTCTATAATAAATTTGCTTTCGGAGAAATAATTTTAGGATGGATAAGACCCGACGGTGTAGCAGAAGTTATTCCTCAAGAGAACTACGCTATTCCGTCAGATACTAAAATAGTTATTGAAGGAGTTCCCGAAGGTTACCGAGTTGAATTTTGGAGCGGAGGTAAAATACTTGAAGCAGTAGCTAATGAAAAGAATAAAGCAATCCTTGACGCAACTAAGCTTGTGAAACCACTGGATGGATACTTTAAAATACTTATGCCTGATGGAAAACACGTTTTCGAAAGCCCAGTAATAAGGGATGTATGGGGTGGCGATGTTTTTCAGCTTGGCGTAGGCTAACGTTAGCTTTAAATTAACTTAGCATCTGCTTTAGCATCCCTAAATTTTGCTAATGGGTGTTTGCAAAAGTGATGGAAAAAGATAATGTTGAGGTTCAGCAAACCTTAGGGATAGTTATTTCGGAATCCAAATTGACAGTTTTGGGTTTTAATATAAGTGAAGCTTTCGAATACGTGGAGAAATTATGGAATAAGCTGAAAGAAGAAATTCCCGAGATCATGTGGAGTAAAATTACGGTTGAAGTTTCGGGTATAAGTAACTTAGGGGATAAAATGTCATTTAAGTGGAGTGTAACTATAGATACAAATGGTGAAAACGAAATATTCGAAAATCTTCTTTTAATGCTTACTGAAAACAACTTCTTCATTAAAGGCAACGTAGAGATAATATGAGCGTAAAATTCACTGTTTGCTATGAACCTTACTGTAACATAAGGTTTAAGTTTAAAGCAAGATAGAGCTTTCTTTGAAGAGTATGCTGAGGTAATTTGGACCATGGTTATTATGGACGTGTCCAAGCTTAAGTGGGGTTTTATAAGAGATCCCATTTATAATTACATACCTTTCATTAAAGAAGTTGAAGGTAAAATTATCGACACCCCATATGTTCAGAGACTTAGGAGAATACATCAGCTGCAAATAGCTCATTACATATATCCAGGAGCGGATCATAAGAGATTCCAACATAGCTTAGGCGTAATGCATTTAGCAGGACTTTTTAGCGAACACCTTCTTTCAACAGCTGTAGCACTTGAAGGAGAAAGTGTTCTTGAAGGGTTTTCTATGCAGGAACTGGTTGAAGCATCCAGAATTGCGGGTCTACTCCATGACGTGGGGCATGGACCATATAGTCACTCTTTTGAAGACTCCGTGCTTTCAAGAAGTAGTGAGCTTAAGAAAGAAAACCTTAATGACCATGAAAAAGTTGGAGTGGCTTTAGTGAAGTATACTGATTTAGGGAATCTCATTGAAAAATTGGGTAAAGAATATGGTTTCGAAAACCTTTACGATTTAGTGTTAAAGCTTTTGGAACATTATAATCCAACATATCCTAGCGTAGTTAAGCTCCTACAGAAAGTAGTTAAAAACTGGATTTATCCTGCAGATATTATGGATTTCCTTATGAGAGATAGTTATTACGCTGGAACTAAGGAGTATGGTACTATAGACTATTATAGGCTAATATTTTACAGTTACCCATATAGGGACTTAATTGTTCTTGACGAGAAAAATATCAATACGCTAAGGAGTTTTCTACAGAGCAGACAGTATATGTTCGAGACTGTTTACTTACATCCTATTTGTAGGTCTTTTGAACATACAATACAGTTAATGTTAAGCCATGCTAAAGAGGCTTTGGATTTAGAGGGAAGAGTTTTAGAAATTAAGGAAGGTAAGCCTGAAAGATATTTAGAACTTGACGATTACTCAATACTGTACATGATAAACTCTTTAAATGAGAAATCGGAAGACATTGTAAAAGCAAAACAATACGCTCAAGACATAATTAACCGTAGGAAAAGATGGAAACCTGTTGGCAAACCTTATGAAATATCCTTACCCGCTCATAACGCTCCATTTTTCTATAAATTTGGTGATCCTACTATCGCAGCTAAGGAAATATTGAAGGTTTTAAAGGAGCATTTAATAGATAAAGGGTTTAAAGATTACGTTAATGATTTCTGGATAGATCATAACATGAAAAAAACATTACCTGCACTACCTTACCCCTTACACTTCATACATTTGGCGAGAAAGTTTGAAGGAACAATAAAAATTGTTGATGGTATTCCTCTCTCTAAAGTACTTGAAGATGCTGGGCTACAGCCTAAAATTACTTACACCGTTTACGGACCTATTAGCCTCTTAAAGGACATTGAAAAGAGAAAAGTTCTAGAAAAGATAATCCACAATGTCTTTATCGAAGTTTTTGGAACCACTCCAGGAGTAACAATGTAGGAGGGGTTAAACTACAATTCTAACCTTTTGCGACTTTGCTTTCCTTATTTTTTCTCTTTCTTCGCGTAGCAATTCCATGAGAGCTTTTCTTATAACTTCGCTACGAGTTTCCCCTCTAAGCTCAGCATATTGGTCTATAAGCTCCAATAGTTCCTCCTCTATCTTGAAAGTAACTACTCTCATCGAACCCCGCCTCCGTATTACTGATTGTATCGAGAGAATTTAATCCTTTTCCTTAAAGAGAATTCTCTCATTAGTAGTACTAAGAGAGCGAATAATTTATATTTCTCTTTTGAGAGAGTTCTTTTAGGGAGTGTACATATGCCAACTATACACTTATCCGTTCCCGAAGCAATGTATAGGGAACTAAGGGAGGTTGCTAACGAATTCGGATTACAAATAACTGACATGGTTAAGATATTTATTAAGGAAGGGCTTGAGAGGAGGCTTGAGAAAAAGAAGAAGCTTAGCTTAAGTGAGGAAAGAATAGAGATTCTTGAAGGTGAAATATTTAGACTTAAAGATACAGTTGATGAGCTCTTCAGGAAAATAGAGGAACTATCTGATAAATTAGAGGAAATGAAAACTCCTATAGAACCGGAGTTTGTTGAAACCACATAGGTAAAGCAAAGCCGATGACAACTTAAATTAATTTCAATAAATAGCTTAAGAACTAATAGCTCATATACGGGCTTCATTCCTCCTTTACTAGCTAACTTCTCCGAAGAGAGGCTAAGCTGTGTCATGTTCAAAATTTTAAAGTCCGAAATTATATATCGTGGAAAGAAATTCAATATCATAAGGGAAAACATAGTTTTACCTAATGGGAGAAAGGCTGTAAGAGAAATAGTTGATTTTCCAGGGGCTTCAGCTATTCTCCCAATAATAGGTGGGGATAAGGTGCTTTTAATAAAGCAGTTTAGAGCTACAGTTCATGATTGGATTTTAGAGGTTCCAGCAGGGACCTTGAAACCTGGTGAGGACCCATTATCTTGTGCTAAAAGGGAGCTTAAGGAGGAAACAGGTTATATAGCTCATAAGTGGACTAAGCTTGCCTCTATTCTTACGTCACCTGGATACTCTAACGAAGTTTTACATATCTTCCTTGCGGAAAATTTGGAAAAGGGTGAAAGAGAACCTGAAGAAACAGAGGTAATAGAGAACATTGTTATACCAATTGATGAAGCATTAAAGAAGGTTTTCGCAGGAGAAATCATAGATGGTAAAACTGTCGTTGCCCTGCTTATATATGGTTTTGAAAGAAAGCAATGGAGTTCTCTTTAATGCTTAATATTTCACAAGATTAAATTATAGCTTTCATCTAACCTCCTTTAGACGACTTTTCAAAAGCCTCATTAGCATTTGCTGATGTGTAAATAGATGCTCACGATGTTCTCTATCTTCACAATACAATGCTGGAACAGAGTTTCTAAAACATCATTAAACTTTCTAAGAAACCATAGGAACAAAGGTACCTTCAACTATTAAATAGTCTATCAAGAATGCTTGAGTTTCATAGGGAAGAATAATGGAAGATATAGTGTTTGAGGCCGGGAGTGACCCGCCCCAACGCTCATTAATCCCCGGGACTCGGGGGTGCCTATTAAGGGCTCGCGTGGGGACCGGGGCACTCGGTTAAAACTAAATTATAGGTGAAATATAAAGATTCTTTAGGAGTGTTTCATTGAAGTTTTGAATTGCTTCTTCCTCAAGGTTTTCTCTACGGCTTACCGAAGTACCCTGTAGAGGCAAGAAATAAGGTAGTTAAGATTGCCAAATTAGCTGAGGAATTAGGGTTCAATAGCATATGGGTTGTCGACCATTTCATACCCTACCCTTTCATAACATCAGATAATGTTTTCGAATCCTGGACTCTACTATCATACTTAGCTTCGGTAACAACAAATATAAGATTAGGCACGTTAGTTTCCTGCAATCTCTATCGCTACCCTACAGTTCTCGTAAAAATGGCTTCAACATTAGACATACTATCCAACGGCAGATTAGAGTTTGGAATAGGAGCATGCTGGTATACTGAAGAATTTAGCCGTTATGGAATAAGCTATTTCAAATTTAAACGAAGAGTTGAAATGCTTGATGAAGCACTACAAATAATTAAGCTAGCGTGGACTAAGGATGAAGTAACATTTAGAGGAAAATACTATAGTGTCGAAAACCTTATTTTAGAACCAAAACCTAAACAGAAACCCCATCCACCAATAACAATAGGTGGTTCCTCAAGAACCCTACTAAAGGTTGTTGCTAAACATGCTGATAAATGGAATTTCATGGGGAATTTAAACGATTTAAAAATAAATACAACATATTAGTTAGTGAGATAAAAAAGATTAAGAAAAAAACATGGTATAGGTGTGAACTACCTCGTATGGGCCATTTTAGGAAATAAAACTACGCATTATATTCTGAGACTTATCAAGTACTTTCTTCACATTATGAGAAGGATTAGTTTTAAAGTAGCTTATGGGAACTTGGGTTTTGTAGGAACAAATAGTTTTACCTTAGGTACTTATGGTAAATTTGAGAAAATCGTTGATTATGCTTCAAGGAATGGTGTAGAAGAGATAATAGTGTATTTTCTTGTGTTAGATGAGCACATTCTTAACGAATTCGCTAAATATATTATCGAGAAGGTTTAGACAAGATCCTAACCATTATACGTTTTCTAATTTAACTTTTATATAGAGGTAAGATTAGATTTTAGCCCAAGAAGGTGTTTAATTATGTCCCGTTCCGGTATTCTCAATGAGTTTAGTAAAGAAGAACTTCTAAGCCTCTATAAAGACATGTTGAGAATAAGAGCTTTCGAGGATGAAACGTTAAAATACTATAAAGTTGCGAAAGTCTATGGAATGCTACATGTAGCTCATGGAAAGGAAGCATTAGCTGTTGGTTTCGGTAGAAACGTTCAACCACAAGATTTCGTCCTAACAAGCTATAGAGGACATGACCACGCTATAATGAAAGGCATTGACATGTATAGATTAGCAGCCGAACTTATGGGAAAAATAACCGGGATAAATAAGGGTAAAGCGGGTTCAATGCATATAATGGATGATAAAACAAGGTTTTACGAGGATTCCGTTGTTGGCGGACAATTACCTATGACTGTAGGTATTGCTTACGCCTTTAAGTATAGGAAAGAAAACTCTATTGCAGTTGCTTTCTTCGGAGATGGAGCGACAAATACCGGAGCGTTTCATGAAGCCCTCAATATGGCGTCGGTGCTTAAGGTTCCAGCGGTTTTCGTTGTTGAAAATAACAAGTGGGCAATTACAACGCACGTTTCTGAGTCAACAGCAGTAGATAAGATAGTGAAAAGAGCCATTGCCTACAATATGCCAGGTTATGAAGTTGATGGAACAGATGTTGTAGCAGTTTATAAATTAGCGAAACAAGTAATAAGCTTCGTACGTGAAAAGAAACAACCGGTCCTAGTTGAAGCACACACTGTTAGAATTAGAGGACATTACGACGGCGACCCGCAACCATATAGGCCTAGGGAAGATGTTGAAGAAGCCAAAAAGAAAGACCCTATTAAGAGATTTAGGGAAAAACTCTATGAAGCAGGTGTTTTAAACGAGGAACTTGACAAGAAACTTCAGGAAGAAGCTAGAAAAGAAGCTGAAGAAGCATATAAGAAAGCTGATCAGGACCCATTTCCTCCTGTTGAAGAAGCTTTAACAGATGTTTTCACAGGTAAAGATGCTGAAATACCTTCAGACCTTTTACTATTAAGCCAAAGAGATGCTGAAAAAGCGGAGAACATGAGAAACATTACTTACGCTAAAGCATTAAATGAAGCACTTCATGAGGAAATGGAGAAAGACGATAGAGTTTTCATTCTAGGCGAAGACATCAGGTGGGGTGGTGTTTACAGAGTAACTGAGGGTCTTCTTGAAAGATTCGGGCCTGAAAGAGTAATTAACACACCAATATCGGAACAAGCTATAACAGGGCTAGCTCTAGGAGCAGCAATGATGGGCTTAAGGCCTGTAGCTGAACTAATGTATACGTTCCTTTACACAATAGCTATGGACCAAGTAGCTAATCACATATCGAGAATACCTTACATGTCAGGTGGGAAGTTCAAAATACCGTTAGTTATTAGATCACCTAACTACACGTTAGCTTCCGTCGGTGCACAGCATAGTGCGCGTTTTGAAGCATGGCTCATACACATACCTGGAGTAAAGGTTGTTATTCCAGCAACACCATTTGACGCTAAGGGGCTTCTGAAAACAGCTATTCGAGACGAAAACCCCGTTCTCTTCCTAGAACACGCTAGACTATACCATGTTAGAGGCCCTGTTCCAGATGGAGAATACATGATACCCATAGGTAAAGCGGATATTAAACGTGAAGGATCCGATGTAACGATAATAACGTATTCAAGACCCGTTTACGACGTAATGAGGGCAGCTGAAATGCTATCTAAGGAAGGTATAGAGGCTGAAGTTATAGATTTAAGAACATTAGCACCTTTAGATAAGGAAACAATCATTAACTCTGTGAAGAAAACTGGAAAAGTTGTTATTGTTGAAGAGGACGAGCTAGTTTGTGGTGTTGGAGCTGAAGTAGCAACAGTAATTATGGAGGAAGCATTTGACTACTTAGATGCGCCAGTTAAGAGAGTAGCAGCTCCAATGGTGCCTATGCCGTTCTCTAAACCTCTTGAGCAATATGTTGTACCTGATGCAAACGATGTTGTTAAAGCAGTTAAGGAGCTATTAGCTTAAAGGTAGTTTAAATTTTTACCTCTCCCTAATTTAAGTTTAGAAGGGTGGAATGAAACATGGTAAAGGAAATAATTGTGCCTAGAGTTGGTGATGTCCCCGAAGCAACTGTTCTTAAGTGGCTTAAAAAGGAAGGAGATAAGGTAGAACAAGGAGAACCTGTAGTTGAAGTAGACTTGTTTAAAGCTACAGAGCAACTTAAGTCTCCCGTTTCAGGATATTTAGCTAAAAGGCTTGCTAAAGAAAACGATGTTGTTCCAGTAGGTTCCGTAATTGCTGTAATAGCTGAGTCTGAAGAGGAATTAAAGCAGATTTTAGAAGCTAAACCTGCAGTACCTGCACTCCCAGCTAAACCCCCTGTTGCTGTTGAAGAAAAGCCTAAAGTGGAAGCTGAAGCCGTACCTATGCCGCCGAAGAAAGTGAAGATTTCTCCAAGAGCTAGGAAGCTTGCTCAACAATACGGCATAGATATCACTAAAATTAAGGGAACAGGGCCTGGCGGTAGAATTGTTGAGAGAGATGTTTTAAGATACATTGAGGAATTGAAGAAAGCTAAGGAAGCTATAAAGCCTAGGGTGAAGGAAGTACGAAAGCTCATAGGTAAGAGGAGAACTATTGCTTGGAGACTTAGCGAAGCTTGGAAAGTACCCCACATAAACATTATTGGTAAAGTTGATTTAAGTAAGGCTGCTGTTTTTAGGAAGAAGCTTAATGAAGCATTAGAGAAGAAAGGTATTCATGTTACATTTACTGACTTATTCATTAAAGCCGTAGCTAAAGCTGTAGAGGAAGTTCCTGAAGTTAATGCTACATTAGAAGGTGAGGAAATAAAGATTTATGAAGACATAAATGTTAATGTAGCGGTGGACACACCCGAAGGCCTTGTAGTGCCCGTTATAAGGAATCCTCATAAGAAAACTTTTGAGGAAGTTGCTAAGGAAAGAGCAGACATTGTTAAGAGAGCTAGGGAAAACAAGTTAACGGAAAACGATGTTTTAGGTGGAACAATAACTGTTTCAAACCTTGGAATGTTTAATGTAAGCTTCTTTTCTGCTGTTTTGAACCCGCCACAGGCAACACTTGTGGCAATAGGTAAATCCGAGGAAACACCGGTTTACGAGAATGGAGAATTAGTTATTAAACCTATAGCGCACATTAATATCATTGCCGATCATAGAGTAGTTGATGGAGCAACAGCGGCAAGATTCCTTAACGCAATAGTTGATAAACTAGAAAACCCCGAGAAACTCCTTCTAGATGAGGAAAAAAATTTAGTCCCTTTGCCCATAACCCCTGAAGTAAAAACGGTAACTTTAGCTACTCCTGCAAAAGCAGAAGTTGCTGAGAAAAAGCCAGCGATAGCGCCTAAGTATAAGCCTGCATATAGGGATGAAGAACTTGAAGAATTCAGAAAAGTAGCTGATGAATACATGAAAGCATTAAGACAATACTTCAGATTTGATAGAGAAACAGCACAAGCATTCTTCAGATTCTCAGGGGCTGCTACGAGAAGTTACGTTTTACCTGAGAAAATAAAGCATTTAATAACGGTAGCTGTTAGTGTCGCAATTCACTGTAAGGAATGTGTTGTACTTCACGTTAGAGATGCTCTTGAAGCTGGAGCAACACCTGAGGAAATATTGGATGCAGTAACGCCAGCTATTTTGCTTTCAGGAGGTCCTGGAACAACAATGTTAGAAGTAGTTCTTAAGAGTATTGAGGCATTTATGAAAGAAAAGGAAAGAAAATAAACTAGCTAAAACTAAATAATTCGCAGAGAAGTTGATGAGAAGACGGCTGCTGAGTAAATGATGAAGCTGAGCTGCGCTGAAGAATTAAAAGCGTTTAACAATAACCTTTTTCTTAATAATCCATCTTAGAAAAGAAGCAATATGCTTACTGATGTCTCCGTAAATAACTAAAGCATGTGGGGAATCAACTACCTTACGCACTTTAAAACCTAATGTTGTTAGAAATTCTTTAACCTCATCTGTATCATAGATTATTTCAATATTATGTGTGCATTTATACTTAGTGGTGCAAGGTAGCCAGCATGGTACATTATAGTCCTCAGAACAAACCTGGCATGCTTGAAAATAAACCTTAATACCATATTTATTTGCTATTTTAACTACTCTTTCCTTAATATCGGCTATTACGATGGGTACTTGCTCATTACCTTTGGGTTTTCTTCTCAACCTAGACGTTATTTTCGAAATGTCTAGATTAAGTGTTGAAAGCTTCATAAGAATCCTATTAGTTACCCTAAACGATCCTATGAGAATTCTTCTTACCCCATAGGTTTCAGCTTTTGCGAAAATATCTTCGATTTCATCATCATTTATTCCCGGCATGATAGGTCTTAAAAATAGGACTGGTTTAAAACCTGCTTTTTCCAAGTTATAAAGGGTTTCAAACCTTAACTCCGGAGATGGAGCTTTCGGTTCAAGTACATTATAATGCTTTAACGTTATTATCGTTACTAAGAAACTTAGTTTACCATTGCTCACTCTTCTAAGTTCGAAAGCATCATTCAATGAAATATATGATTTAGTTGAAATTTGAATAGGATTTCCCAAATACTTCACAACATTTTCAATATATTGAAATGTTTTCTTAAAAGTACTTTTTAGAAAAGGTTCGGTAACTGATCCGAAAGCTAAAAACGTACCATAAGATCCTGTAGCAACGCTTGGATTTGTAGCTACAGCGTAAGCTAATTGCTTTCCTGTTAAAGGATATGGTTTAGCTTTAAAAGGAAACCCCATATCGGGAATGTAACAATATGAACAAGCGTAATCACAACCTACACCCGTATGTATGGTTAAACCGCAAGGTCTAGGAAGCCTTTTCGCATGAAAATCGTTTCTAGCTTGCTTCCGTTCTTCCTCTGAAAGGATGTCTTCAAGTTCTTTAATTACCTTTATCTTCCTTCTATACTCCGAAAACACACTTATCTTCATTCTTTCCATATCTAAAACTTTCACCTAACCCTCCTTTATAAATCTAGCATTTTCTTCCGGGGTAGTAAAGTGAAGAAGGTTAAAGGGGTAAGTCAAGTTACAACAGCAATATTGCTACTTATGGTTACACTTTCTAGCTTAGCATACTATATTGTGGAAGCAAGTAATTTAAGTGAAATATCAATTACCACATTATCTGAAATGCATGAAAGGTTTTCAAAGAAAATCTCGATAGGTCTTCAACTAGTAGATTTATATGTCAATGGCTCAGATATTGTAGTACTGCTTTACAATTATGGCGATGAAGACGTTCATGTAACGAGTGTTTACCATCCTCAAAAAAGCTTCACAATATACATTTACTCTAACGGTGAAATGCTTAGAACCGATAGTATACCTTCTAAATCGTTAGCTCTAATGGTCTTCCATAATGCTTCGCTTAAGGATTTCTCACCTATTGTTTTAGAGGTGGAAAACTGTGGTATCTACGAAATCTCGGAGTAAAGGTGTTTCGCAAGTAATTTCCTCATTAATGATAATGTTTCTTCTACTTACAGCTTTAACAACATACACTATTTTCCTAAGTAAGAGCTTTGGTTTAGCTTCAAAAACTGTTGAGAGAAGCAGGAAAGAAGCTTCTAGAAGCATGGAAAATGTGGTTATTAAACCAGAATACCAAAATAATGAACCAAAGTACATACTGGCATATGAGGGTTTAAAGCCTACTTTAAAATATGTATTATTGAAATGCGGAAATGAAACATCAATAGGTAGTCCGGAAGAATATGGTTTAGAATTTGGAAAACCAATTCCACAGAATCTTATAAGTGAAATTGAGAGAGGATGCAATATTGTTTTAGTTTCTGAAAGAGGTAAAGTGTATAATTTGGGCTATCAAATTTCTCAATTAGAAATTGTTAATGAGAAATTATCTGAAATAAGCAATATAAATGAAGTTGTAAGCGTAGTTAATAGCGTATCGCAAATAATGCCCTTCATAGGTAATACATCGCTTAAAGTAAATCCCGGAAGAATATATGTTATCGGATCAGAAGGCAATGTACTATACAATTTAGATATTGTAGGTAATCTTCCAATATACGATGTTTTGCTTAAGAAGAAGTTTACAACACCTAAGGGGGAATTCTTAGGGGAGTATTTTGGACCATTAAATGGTTTAAATTCGGAACAGCTACTCCTAATGAGCATTACAACTAATCATAAAACAGTGTTTAAACTTCGAATATACGGTAACACACCTGATGGCCAAGTAACTTTAGGAAAAGGCATTTACCTAGTTTATTTAACTGGTGAAGCATACGAGGGACACTGGCATTGGTGGTATGGTGTATCCGGTGAAGGGGCAAGAGTTTATGTTGATATATATCATGGTGGTAGGAGGATAGGTTATCGGATTCTTGATGGAGCAAATAGGCAAGAATACTACTACAGAGGCTTACGACTTAACGAATGGAGCGATCAGTTCGATGGAATATTCGCCTTAATAGTTCTCGAAGGCCAAGTAACGCTAAAGTATTGGATAGAAACTGAACCAACAACATGGTACATGCACCACAGTTTCGTTATTGAGAAAATAGCGGACATAGGTGGGAGCGGAAGCTTAAAAATATTTAAGCATAATAACGCATTATACCTTGAATATCAAGGACATATTTTCAACGTAGTTTACACTAGCGGAAACGCTGGAGGAAAACTTTACGAACTAGGCTCATACATTATAGCTCCAATAGGCTACGTTATAGATGGAATTGTTAGTAAAGGAGAACCTGTAGAGGTAAGTCCTGAAGAAAAAACTCTAACATATTTTGAACCATTAACGTTTAAGCCAATACTGAACCCTATGCTGTTAGGTATTGAGAAAAGATATGTTTACGTATGTATTGAAAGCGGATACAGCTTTTACGAGCAAACATGGGGTGATTTCCTAGATCAAGCGAACGGATTGAACCTTAAAATTCACTTTCGCTACACCGAAGCTATAGGGTACATAGTAGCATACACTACTACTTCAGCAATAATTCCAAGCAACCACTACATTACAGTAAACATACTTAAAGATCAAAGTTCAACGGCAGGCACATTAACCATAGCGTTTAACGGTAGAAACGTTTTCACAACATCGTTACCTACAACACCTAGAAATTACCTTGTAAAAATAGGGGGAGACAATGTAGAATATGGGCAATTAACAATTAAGTTAACACCAAAATATATTTATCCAAACAACAATGTTAAAGTAAACATAAACTTCTAAACTTGACTTAACTTTTTATCTTATGTATTATTAGGATTTCTTTTGAATCTTCAACTTTTAACCCCAGTGTTTTAGCGAATTCCTTAATAATTCCAACTATTGCATCTGTTCTTTCATGCTTCGTTATAATGAATTTTCTACCATCATCTATTACGTAAGGTAGGTTTCTTAGAAGAATACTCATCAACATGTTTGAATCAACACCTAACATACTTAGTGTTTTAGCTATTTTCCTAACAACATTTAAAGAAGCTCCTTCAGCGCCTTCACATGATGAAACCAGGTACTCTAGTGGTACGAGAACCATTTGGTAAGATAGTAGCTGGTATAGTAGCTTAGCTTCCCTTAAAGCCTTCGGAGCGTAAACACCTATTTCCTCAACTTCACCAGCAGCTTCAATTAAATCTGAAAGGTAAGATGAAATACTCATACCCCTAGATTTAGCATAACGCGATAGTTTCTCAGCATAATCTTCCCTAATAGCTAAACTCCTCCTCCTAAAACTCCGCTTCGACAACAATAACACCCTCACTACTTTCAACACTTAAAACATTCAAACCCATAGATTTAAGAAGAGCAATAAGAGACTCCTTAGTTGCATAAGTTGCCCTACCAGTTTGATGAGGAGAAGA
>Ga0190363_1000274_pt1 | contig 29971 bp, 33 predicted proteins | sample 48721867_MG_FD_161272 | JGI IMG/M metagenome (GOLD analysis project Ga0190363, IMG submission 161272) | Hydrothermal vent microbial mat bacterial communities from Southern Trench, Guaymas Basin, Mexico - 4872-18-6-7_MG | ecosystem: Environmental > Aquatic > Marine > Hydrothermal vents >... | reverse complement strand
GCTGATCTCGCTGTCGATCCAGGTCGGCCTGAAGAGGGAGAGGAAGATGTTCTCACCCGCGTTGTCGGGGAGGGCGACGAGCATATTCTCCAGGGTCGTCAGGGCCATGAATGGGGATGCGATCTGGAAGGTTCTCACCAATCCCCTCCTGGCTCTGATGTACATCGGCTCATCGGTGATGTCGACACCTCGGTAGTAGATGCGTCCCTCCTCAGGCTTGAAGTAGCCTGAGATGCAGTTGACAAGCGTCGTCTTTCCACATCCATTAGGGCCGACGAGGAGGTATATCCCCCCCTCATGGAGGGTGAAGCTTACGCCGTCGACAGCTGCGAATTTACCGAAGAATTTCCTCACATTCTCAACCCTGAGAACTTCGGTCATCCCCTTCGACCAACCATACTAACCTCAATTAGAACCTTAAATATTTTTCACCCATTCCCGGAGAGAAAGAGAACTCAAAAAAGATGGGTTTAACCCTGACCAGGTGGAGTTAGCCCTGGAACCTCTACTCCTTCCGTTGTTACTCCCTTCTCAAACCATTTTACTTCGCCGGTTACGCTACTATAGACACCATACTTGACGTAAGTGCACTTCCCATCGACGATGGTATAGCCCCATATGTCATAGTTGGCAGCAGCCCTATCTCCACACTTATCGAGCTGACACCAGCCGCTGGTTCCGAAGAGGTCATAGCAGTATGGTATGATATGGTCGGCGATCTCACTCGGCTCATCGGTCTGCTCCTCTAAGATTATGTGGACATAAGCGAGATAGATGTCATAGGCACACGCCGTGTAGTAATCTGCAGGCATGTTCCTCACCTCATAGGATTTCTCCATTAAGTAATCCCATTTTGGCGATTCTGCTGGAGCTGCTAGAGTGCTCAGCACCTTGCAATGATCAGCGTGCTCTGGTGCATCGTCTACAAGCTGTGCAACGAAGGCTGTACCATCGGTGCCGAACCACATTAGATTGTATATGGTTGGGTAATCCTTAGCCTGAGTTAGTATGGTGACGATTTCGCTGAAGCTGATAGGTAAGATGCCGACATGTTCTGCACCGTATTTCTCAACGGCCTCCTTTGCGACCTCCTCCATCTGCTCTAGGTAGCTGCTGAACTCCGTCACCTCAGCGGCGTACCTCACTCTAGCGAGGATCTCGCCACCCAGCTTCGGGAACTCCTTCTCGAAGATATTATATATACCATCTGCCCACGGGTCTCCCCTCTGAATCACTATGACGCCTTTGATCCCCCAGGTCCAAAGCATCTTAGCGATGGCTGGAGCCTGGATATAGTCATTTGGACACATCCTGAAGAGCCTGTCACCCTCGATCCACAGCAGCGGAGAGGTGGAGGAGGGGCTGAACATGATCATGTCGTTCTCATTGACGTATGATAGGGCGGCCTGAGCCTGGGACGACCATCGACCACAGATGAGTAGGTTGACGCCCATAGCCTTGAAGCTCTGAACCTTCTCCAAGTGGATAGCGGCCTGAGCCTGAGCGTCGTCTAGGAGGCCCTCAAACTTCACGTCATAGCCTAGGAGCTTCGCATACTCATTTATGTCATGAAGGATGACGTTATCGAGGATCGGCTTGTAGGTCTCCAGGTCAGATGTCTGGGCAACTATATCGCCGAATTGGATGGTCTTGCCCTCCAGAGGTCTGGTCTCGACGGTGACGGTCTTAGTTACCTCCTTCACCTTTACCGGAGCCGTGTATCTACCGACGCCGACACCAATCCCTAGGCCAACAATCAATAAAACCACAGCAAGAGCAATAGCACTTCGCTCCAAAGTTTTCACCTCTTTTTATTTTCGCAATTTTTAGTATCGTTACTGATCCTTATATAAGTTTTTAGAGTCAATATGGAGGGGTGTGTTTATATTTTCGCTAAAAATAACCAGAATTGAATATCACAGAATAGGAATCAAACTCTAAATGAATTGCTGCGTTTAAAAAAATTTATTTAAGTGATGGAAGGCTCCATTATGGGAGTGATGGGATTATGCTATTACCACCACTCGTGATGGCCGCGATAGTATATGCCTGCGAAATCACCATCCTCAGCATCGGCTTCACAATGACCTACTTGACGGCTAAGATACCCAACTTCGCCCACGGCACCTACGCTGGCTACGGCATCTACGTCAACTACACGATCTCTAAGATCTTAGGCCTAAACCCCTACATCTCCTTCCCCGTAGCCTTCCTCGTCGGCGGTAGCATAGGGGTCGTCGTCTACATGCTTGTAATTGGGGTTCTCACGAAGATGGGTAGTGGAGCCATAGTGTTGACGATCTCCACCATCGCCATCGACATCTTCCTCACAGCTCTCCTCTACATCTACGCCTACTGGCTTAGGGATACCTTTAAGACCTATACTATATTCTTCATATTGAAGGAGAAAGACTTCCAACTCGGGGGCACACCTGGGATCTTCTTCGTAGCCCTTACGATCTGTATTGTCACCGTCGTCCTCCTCCACACCTTCCTGACGAAGACGAGGCTCGGCGTCTCCATGAGGGCTGTGGCTGAAGACCCTGAGCTGGCATCGGTTCTCGGCATCGACGTATATAGAACCCAGCTCTACTCCTGGTTCCTCACTGGAGGCCTCGCAGCCCTCGCCGGCGCTATGTATCCAATGTGGTTCCAGTCCCACCCAGCGGCTGGATCCTACATCATCACCAGCATCATGGCCGGCAGCCTCCTAGGGGGAATGGAGAACGTCTATGGAGCCATTATAGGGGGATTCGGAGTCGGCCTCTCGGAGATCCTGCTGACAAATAGGCTTCAGGCAACCTTTGGCATCTGGGTCGGCGAGTATAGGCCATTGATACCGATGTTCTTCCTCATCGCCGTGCTACTGATCCAGCCTAGAGGCCTACAGGGGGCCTATGAATGGCTGACGAAGAGCAAGAGAGGGATAGAGTTATTATCAAAATTGGGGATTAAGGTGGAGTGATGGAGGATGTTGGCCGTTATCGGTTCTAGTGTCGCCGCCATCACTGGGATGAGCAGGCTCATCGTCGACATAGCGATGTACTTCGGCCTCTTCGTCATCGTCGCCATGGCCCTCAATTTCCAGTATGGAAATGCTGGCATCCCCAACTTCGGATGCGCCGTCCAGGTCATCGTTGGAGGATTCACCGTCAGCGGCATAACGCTGCGATTGGCCTACTGGCTGGTTGAGAAGGCAGGTGTGAAGCTCCTCCCCTACCAGACAGCCTACGACTGGCTCTATAACAGCCAGTTGAATGTCGTCACGGTGAACAACTACCTCAAGACTCACCCCCTCCTTGGAGTTTCGCTGCTCCTCTTCTCCATAGCCGTCGCCATGGTTCTTGGAGCAGTCATAGGATGGGTGATCTCGGTTCCAGCCATCAGGCTGAGGGCCACCTATCTGATGATCACCCTCATCACCATGGCCGATGCATCGCAGATCTTCGGCAGGAACATACCCTACATCTGCGGTGGAACCCTCGGCATCTGGATACCCAACGTCTTCGCCTGGTATCCAGGTGACAGGGGCGTCATCACAGCCGTAGTCACCCTCGCCATAGGACTCATCTGCTTCTTCATCTTCAGAACGATGCTTAACTCCCCCTATGGAAGGCTGATGAGAGCTATAAGGGAGAACGAGGTCACCTGCCTGAGCGTGGGTAAGAACGTCGTAGGCATAAGGCGGAACATCCTCATGTTCGCCTCAGCCATCACCGCTATACCAGGCGTGATGACGGCCTACTACTACTCCTACGTCGTCGACGCCATGTATCAGCGTGCCTATTGGACCTACTGGTCATGGCTGATGCTCATACTGGGAGGCCCAGGGAACAACGCTGGAACCTTCCTGGGATGCGCCCTCGTCATCGCGATGCGGAGGGTCATCATCGTCTATAAGTGGTTCTTCGACAAGATACTCTTCTTCCCAATAAGCTACTTCGAGCAGATACTCCTCGGAGTGCTGCTGATCGTCGTCATGATCTTCAGACCTGACGGCCTGATACCTGAGAAGCTGCTATACATACCCGGGGTCAACTACACGAAGCTGGTCAGGGAGAGGGTGAAGGTTGACTGGAGGACGGCGCCGAAGATGAGGCTCGCGGGGAAGAGGAGGAGATTCTCACTGAAGTTCTGGAGGAGGTGAGGCACTGTGGATATGGATATGGTGCTATTCTGGGTCATGGTAGCCCTCTGGGTGATAATGCCAGCCTTCATAGTCTACGAGGAGATCAAGGAGCGGAGAGCGCTCGCTGAGATAGAGAAGGCTGAAGTCTCAGAGGAGTAGCCTTTCGTAAACCTTCTTTTAAATCTTTTAATAATTTTAGGGAAACCGGAAGTTAAGAGAACCTATCTAGTTTAGACCCCTATGGGGGAGGGCGTCCCCCAAGATTGCCTCAAGACCTCTAAGCCTATTCCTCAGGGTCACCTCGGTGGTTCCGGCTGCGGCGGCCACCTCCTTCTGGATTCTCCGATCATTTGTCTCGAGGCAGGCGAGATAGAGGGCTGCGGCTGCTAGGCCCCTTGGGTCTTTACCCGCCAGGCCGTGGCGTTCACGGGCCCTCCTCAATATCTCTATGGCATACTGCTCCGTCTCCCTCTTAACCTTCAACTTTGAGGCGATGCTGGGGACGAACTTCATCGGGTCGTCGATGGGCATCTTAAGCCTCAGCTCCCTAATCAATAATCTATAGGTTCTGGCGATCTCGGAGTAGTCCCTTGTACTCTCCTCAGCGATCCTCTTGAGAGACCTCGGTATGCGCTGCAATCTACAGGCGGCGTAGAGGCTGGCGGCCACAAAGGCGTCTATGCTGCGCCCCCTGATGAGATCCTGCTTCAAGGCCCTCCGATAGATGAGGGCTGCCTCCTCCTTCACCCCATCTGGGATGTGAAGTCTGGCCGCCAATCTATCCAGCTCGGCCATGGCTATGCTGAGATTCCTACCCCAGGCCTCATCCATCTTGGATCTGTTGTCGTAGCGTCTGAGCTTGCTCATCATAAGCCTCGTGTCGAAGTCGAGCTTCCTCCCCTTGGCATCCCTATCCTCGTAGAAGGCGGTTGAGAGGCCCTTATCGAAGATGGTATAGGAGGAGCCTAACCCCGTTCTGGCCCTGGATTCACGCTCCTCGACGGTGAAGGCCCTCCACTCCGGCCCTGGGTCAACTATGCCCTCCCTGACGACGAGGCCGCAGCGGCTGCAGACCTCCTCCCCCGCCTCTGGGTCTAGTATCAACTCATAGCTCCCACAGCGGGGACACCTCACTCTCTCCTCGCTCATCTCTATCACCTGGGCCGGAGTAATAGGGATAATTTACCTATTCGTAAATTATATATATTCACCGCTCTTATAAAAGTTTCCGAGACACCTTGACGAAGCCGCGTGGAACCACCGGATCGACGAAGATGAAGATACTCGCCATCATCCATTACAATTGGGAGAGGGGAGATGCCTCCTATGGCTATGGCATCTGGAGAGACCTCAAGAGATACTTCCACATCTACCTCGACGACGGCGACATAAGAAATGTCTATAGGCATCTGAAGGAGCTCTGCGCCATGGAGATGGTTAGGCGAGTCGACAATCCAGGGGGAGAGAGGAGATGCTACTATGATATAACCGAGAAGGGGTTGATGCTTAAACCCCGATATGAGAGATACCTAGAGATCGTCAGACGTAAGGCATCCTCAGACTCCTAGCTGCCTCTCATATAGCCTTCGATACCGGCCTCCAAGCCTCATCAACTCCTCATGTGTCCCCTCCTCAACGATCCTCCCATTCTCCAAGACGATGATGCGATCGGCATCCCTCGCCATCGACAATCTATGGGCGATGATGATGGTGGTTCTACCCTTGAAAACATCCCTTAGAGACCTCCTAATCTCCGCCTCTGTGTAGGGATCGACGCTGGACATCGCCTCATCGAGGATGAGGATCCGTGGATTAGCCAAAACCGCCCTGGCGAGGGAGAGGAGCTGCCTCTCCCCGACGCTCAGCCTCACACCCCGCTCACCAACCTCCGTCTCATAGCCCTTGGGAAGGGACTCTATGAAGCGGTGGGCGCCCACCCTCCTCGCGGCCTCCACCACCTCCTCATCCGAGGCGTCGGGTCTTCCGAAGCGGATGTTATCCATGATGGTTCCCGTGAAGAGAATTGGCTCCTGAGGGACGAAGGCCATCTGCCTCCTCAGCGACTTGAGGGTCACATCCCTCAGGTCATAGCCGTCGATGGTTATCCTCCCCTTCTGGGGGTCATAGAACCTATAGAGAAGGTTGATGAGGGTCGTCTTCCCAGCCCCCGTTGGGCCGACGATGGCGACTCGCTCACCAGGCCTTATGGCGAGATTCACGCCCCTCAAGGCGGGTTTGGAGGGGGCGTAGCCGAAGGTCACATCCTCATAGGCTATAAAGCCTTTAATGGGTGGGAGCTCCACGGCGTCGGGCTTCTCCTCCACCTCTATCTCCGAGTCGAGGATGTCGAAGACCCTCTCAGCTGCTGCGAGAGCTGATTGGACGTTGTTCCATAGGAGGCTGAGATCCCTGATGGGGAAGAAGAATCTCTGGAGGTAGGTCATGAAGGCGAAGAGGATGCCTATGGTTAAGGTGCCCCTCATAACCGCGACTCCGCCGAAGAGGAGGACGAGGCAGTTTCCGAGGGCGCCGAAGACGTTGACGATGGGCCAGAAGGCAGCCATAACTCTCGCAGCCTCGACGTTAGCCTCCAGGTTCGATATGTTGACGAGGTTGAAGCGGCGTCTAGTCGCCTCCTCGCGTGTATGAGCCTTGATCTCCCTGACGCCGCTTACGCTCTCCTCTATGAGGGCTGAGACGCTGGCGATGGTTCTCCTCGTTCTCCTATAGGCCTCCCTGGCTTTGCGCCCCCAGAGAAGCATGAAGACGACGATGAGGGGGATGACGGTGAAGGTTATCAGCGATAGATGGAGGTTCAGCGACAGCATCACCGCCACTATGCCTACCAGGGTGACGATATCCGCAATGGCGTTGGCCACCCCAGAGGTGACAAGCTCAGATATCCTGTCGACATCGTTCATAACCCTCGATACGAGGCTTCCAACCTCCCTATCCGAGTAGAAGGCGAGGGAGAGCCTCTCAAGCCGTTTGAAGAGGTCTATGCGGACATTATATTCGAGTTTTCCACCCAGCCATCCGATGAGATAGCCCTGAGCCAGCTGGGAGAGATAGTTGGCGAGGGCTAGGGCGATGAGGGAGAAGGCGATGATCATGAGACCCCTCGGGTTGAGGGCTGTGATGTAGCGGTCGATGGCCCAGGCGAGGAGGAGAGGTGGTAGAAGGCTCAGCGCCGTATTAGAGATGACGGCTCCCAGGAGGAGGAGCAGCCTCCCCCGATAGCTCCAGAGATATCTCAGCATCCGCGCTATCAGCACCCTATCCGGCAGCCGCCGAGGCTGCCCCTCATCCTCCAGCATCCTAAACCATCTATGACCCATACCCATCAGGGTCACCTACCTGCTCCATGTATAGGCGATGATAGAAGCCGCCCCTCCTCAGGAGCTCCTCATGGGAGCCCTCCTCCACGACCCTGCCATCCCTCAGAACGATGATGCGATCAGCCCACTTCGCCATCGAGACCCTATGGGTTATGATGATGACGGTTCTACCCTTGAAGAGCTCCTCGAGGGCGAGTCTTATCTCCTCCTCGGTCTCAGCGTCGATATTCGATGTGGAGTCATCGAGAATTACGATTTTAGGATTCCTCAGAATGACTCGGGCGATGGCGATGCGCTGACGCTCACCGCCGCTGAGGGTGACTCCGCGCTCCCCAACCCTGGTCTCATAGCCCTCTGGAAGCGATTCGATGAAGCCATGTATCCTCGCCCTCTTAGCCGCCTCGATGATCTCATCCATCGAGGCATTCTCGGCGCCGTAGGCTATATTCTCCCTGATGGTGGTTGAGAAGATGAAGGGATCCTGCCTCACTATCCCTATCTGACGCCTCAGAGAACTCAGCTTCACATCCCTAACATCAACTCCATCTATTGTGACGGAGCCTCTTTGAGGGTCATAGAATCTTGGGATTAGATTTATGATTGAAGTCTTCCCCGAACCTGGGGGGCCGAGGATCGCCACCCGTTCACCTGGCTTCACCTCGAGGCTGACACCCTTCAACACCATATGCTCCCCGTCGTAGCTGAACCAGACATCCTTGAGGGCGACTCTTCCCTCTATCTCGCCCAGCTCTATGGCATCAGGCCGCTCCTCCACCATCTCCCTGGCGTCTATAACCTCGAAGACCCTCCCAGCGGCGGCGACGGCTCTTTGAAGCATCCCCACGAGGAAGGCTATGCTCCTAATGGGCCACTGAAGCCTCGTGAGGTAGAGATAGAAGGCGACGAGGCCTCCGATGGTGAGGGCGCCACGTATGACCTCCAAGCCGCCATACCAGATGACTAGGACTCCCCCAAGGGTGGCCAGCAGGGTTGAGAGTGGGAGATAGAAGGCCCTAATCCTCGCGGTGTCGATGAGGACTTTGAGATATCCATCGCACTCCCTGGAGAAGCGCTCCATCATATAGTCCTCCCTGGCGAAGGCCTTCACCAGCTTGATGGCCGCCAAAACCTCCTGGACGATGGAGGTTAGCCTACCGAAGCGTTCACGAATCTCAGACCAGAGGGGGCCGATCTCCATGGCATATCTACCGGCCGTCAGCGCTATCAGGGGGAGGATGACGCCTGAGAGGAGGGTGAGCCTCCAATCGAGGGCGAGAAGAGATGAGACGATGAGGATGGTGATGAGAAGCGATGAGAGGAGGGTTGGGAGGCCGAAGCCGAGGAAGCGCTCAATCTGCCTTATATCACCCGTCGCCCTCGCTATTAGCTGCCCCGTCCTCTGTCGATCATAGAAGCGGAAGGACTGTCTCAGAAGAGCATCATAGAGGTCTCTCCTAAGCTCGAAGGAGCCACGCTGAGATATCCAAGCCGAGGCATATCTCCTCAAATAGTTTCCTAAACCCGTGATAGCTGCGAGGACGATAAGGGAGAGGGACAGAACGAGTAGGAGAGCATAATTAGAGTTGAGAGAGAGGAGATGGGAGATGAAAAGTGATAGGGGTTTAGCCAACCGATAGATGAAGGCCTCAACGCCTCTCTCAGCAGGAGACTTCCCAACGGCGATAGCACCAACGAGATCGACGACGCCGCCGATGATGATGGGCGAGAATATCTCCAGTATGTTCGTAACTATGATAAGCAGTAGTATAGCCTTCAGCTGCCAGTAGGGGGTGATGTAGCCTAGGAGACGCCTAGCAATCCTCAGAGTCTCCCTCCAGCCCCTCTCCCGATCTCGAGGCAGGGCTAAACCCTCCTGGATCAGCCCTCAGAGATGAGACGCTCTATAAGAAACTTAACCCTCCTAAGTCTCCTCAGGTAGTCTTTAAGATAGTCCAACCCCTCCTCCGTTATGCGGTATATCCTCCTAGCGGGGCCGCTCTCCTCAACGCTCCACTGTGAGAAGACGAAGCCATGCCTCTCCATACGCCTCAATAAGCCATAGACCATAGCCCTCGGCACCACAATATTATATCTATCCTCGAGAAGCCGCCCAATCTCAGCTCCATGCACCTCTCTATCACGGAGGATGCTGAGGATGGCGATGTGGAGAAGTCCCCTTATGGGGAGACGTATATGGTGGTGATGGCGGGAATGGTGATGCATGCTATCTAGATAAATAAGATATCTATTTATAAATTTATATATCTTGAGGGATTCATCACCGCACTTAAACGATTTGACCGCAGGATCTACTTCATGATGGACTTAAGCGATGTGAGGGTTCTGGATCTAAGTAGGGTTCTAGCCGGCCCCTACTGTTCGATGATCCTCGCGGATCTTGGGGCGGAGGTGATTAAGGTTGAGATGCCTGGTCGGGGAGATGACTCCAGGGCCTTCCCACCCTTCCTACATGGGGAGAGCCTCTACTACATTAACCTCAACAGGGGTAAGAGGAGTATCACCCTCAACTTGAAGCATCCCGAGGGTAGACGAATCTTCCTAGAGCTTGTGAGGCGGAGTGATGTGCTGTTGGAGAACTTCAGGCCTGGAACCATGGAGCGTCTAGGCCTAGGCTATGAAGACCTTAAGAAGGTGAATCCAAGGCTCATCTATGCGGCTATCTCAGGCTTTGGTAGAACTGGGCCGTATAGGCATAGGGCTGCCTACGACATAATAGCTCAGGCGATGGGAGGACTCCTCAGCGTCACGGGTTGGCCGGACTCGCCGCCGACGAGGGTTGGGACAGCGATAGGGGATATCCTCGCAGCCCTCTTCTGCTGTATAGGCATCCTGGCGGCTCTATGGGTGAGGGAGCAGACTGGCAGGGGGCAGCTCATCGACGTCGCCATGGTGGACTCCGTCTTCGCATCCCTGGAGAACATTCCACAGAGATACTTTGTGGAGGGCGTCATCCCAGGGCGCATAGGCAACCGCTACGAGTTCGTCTACCCCTACGACTCCTTCAGGGCGCGGGATGGATGGGTCATCATAGGCGTCGCCAACGATCGAATCTGGAGGCGCTTCATAGAGGCCACTGGACTGAGAAATCTCGCTGAGGATGAGAGATTCAAGACGAATCCGAGTAGAGTTGAACACCATGAGGAGTTGAAGAAGGGGATAGAGGCCTGGACTTCTAAGAGGCGTGTCAAAGAGATCGTGGAGCTCCTAAACGGCCATGGGGTTCCAGCGGCTCCAATCTACACGGTGAGAGATGTCGTGGAAGATGAGCATATAGCCGAGGCGAGGGAGATGGTCATCCCCCTAAACCAGCCAGGATTAGGCAGAGTCAAGTTGTTAGGGTCGCCGATCAAGATGTCGGAGACGAGGCCTAGGCCTCGAGGCCCTGCTCCAAGGCTAGGTGGGGATACGGAGGAGGTTTTAAGGGAGATCCTCGGATTGGAGCCAGAGGAGGTTGAGAGGCTTAGAGAGATTGGAGCCGTATAGAGGCGAATAGGGATGACGTCAAGGGAGGAGTTGATGAGGAAGCTGGCGGAGGAGGTTTGGAGCTGTAGAAGATGTAGGCTTGGAAGTCTCAGGAAGAACGCCGTCGTTGGAGAGGGGAGCCTGGAGGCTGAGCTATTCCTCGTGGGCGAGGCCCCTGGAAGAGTTGAAGATGAGACAGGCAGACCCTTCGTGGGGGCCGCCGGAAGACTCCTGGACAGGCTCTTAGCGGATATAGGTCTGGAGAGAGGGGAGGTCTACATTGGGAACATATTGAAGTGTAGACCCCCTGGAAATAGGAGGCCGAGAGCCGACGAGGTGGAGGCCTGCACCCCATATCTGGAGAGGCAGCTCGCCATCATCCAGCCGAGGGTGATAGCCCCCATGGGAAACTCCGCCGCTGGATACCTCCTAAAACGCTTCGGCTACGAGGCCCTCTCCATAAGCAGGGTTCACGGCAGATGCTTCGAGGCTGAAGCCCCCTGGGGAAGGGTGCTCCTCTTCCCCCTCTACCATCCAGCCGCAGCCCTCTACGCAAAGGAGCTCCTAAGGATTTTGGAGGACGACTTCAGGGTTCTAGGGGGAATTCTCAGGAGGCTTCGAGGAGCGCCCTGATCCGCTTAACGACATTCGGATGCGTGGAGAAGAGCTCCGTAAACCTATCAAACCAGGTTAGCTTCCGCTCCAGCAGCCTCCTCACAATCTCATCGTCCCTCCCACCATATCGAAGTCGCTGGAGATCAGCGGCATCGGCTAAGGCCCTATCAGGATCTGAGATGAAGAGGGTTTTGAAGCTTCCCAGCCCCATCGTCTCAGCCCGCCTCATCCTGCTGGTTGAGGTTGATATCTTCGCCAGGGCCTCAGCCAGCTTCCTCGCCCCATCGTCGACGATAGAGACGCTATGCTGATCGGCATAGTATTCCCTCAACCTACTCAAGGCTAGGGTGAAGAGGAGGAGAATGAAGTAGATGAACATCGAGGCAGCGCCCACCAAGGCGAGAGCAGAGTAGTCTCCACGCCTCCTCTCAGCATAGTAGCCATAATAATAGGGGTAGAGGGTTGACCTGGCGAGGAGATAGAATAGGGAGGGGAGGAAGGAGACGAACATCATCACCTGGACATCCCTATGCCGGATATGCCCCAGCTCATGGCCGATGACGGCCTCCACCTCCTCCAACTCAAGATGCCTCAAGAGACCTCTAGTAACGGCTACCATATTACCGGTCAACGGTGAGCCATAGGCGAAGGCGTTCGGTATCGACATCTCAGACAGCATCAGCTTAGGGCGGGAGATGCCAGCCCTCTGAGAAAGCTCATCTACGATGCGGTGCAACTCGGGATATTCATGCTCGCCGAGGGGTCTCACCCCATAGATGGCGTTGATGAGGTAGGGGGCTAAAAGCCATTGGATTATGTTGAAGAGGGCCGTGAGGATGAGAAGCGAGAGGAGGCTGAAGGCGCCTAATAGGGAGAGGATCAGGGAGAAGCCGAGGGTTGAGATGCCTATTATTAGGGCGAGCGTCCCCAATATGGAGAGCCTAAGCCTCCAGAGATTCATGGCGCACCAGGATCGCCTCACCCGCGGCGGAGTATATAAAGTGTTACATCCTCTCAGGGGCCTCGATGCCAAGAACCGATAGGGCGTTCCTCAGAACAATCCTAACCGCGTCGACGAGCATCAGCCTCGCCCCCGCCAGGCCTTCAGGCTCAGCCTTCAAGACGGGGTGAGAGGCATAGAAGCTGTTGAATTTATCAGCCAGCTGGTTGGCATAGGAGGCGATGGCCTGAGGGCTGAGGGCCTCAACGGCCTCCTGGAAGACGTCGGGGAAGCTGGCTATGAGATAGATCAGCTCCCTCTCCTTCACATCCCTCAGCAGGCCATAATCAGGTTCAGGTCGATCCTCAGCCTTGCGGAGTATACTACAGGCCCTCGCATGGGAGTATTGGATGAAGGGGGCGCTATTCCTCTCGAAGTCCAAAACCCTATCCCAATCGAAGACGACGGTCTTCATCGGGTCGACGCTCAGCAAGGCATACTTCACAGCTCCATGGCCCACCATCTCAGCGATGCGCCGCTTCTCCCCCTCTGGCAGCCCCGGTGACCTCGCATCCACCTCCCTATAGGCAAGCTCCACAGCCTTCTCCACCACCTCTCGGAGGGTGACGTAGCGCCCCAATCGACCGCTCATCTTCAACCCTGGAAGCGTGACGAACTTGTAGGCGTAATGCCGCTGCCTATCGGCGATGTCGACATGGCCGAGGGCTGCTAGGGCTATCCTAAGCTGAAGCTGGGCTGTGCTCTGCTCATATCCGATGACGTTGATGACGCGGTCAACCCTCTCAAACTTCCAGAGCGAATAGGCGATATCTCGCGTTGTGTAGAGAGTCGTCCCATCAGCCCTCACGAGGACGAGTTCAGGTATCTCGTATCGGGGGTTTATGCCCCAACGCTCCTTCAACTTCAGGTCTCTCGCCACGGCCTCACAGTCGAGGACGAGCGCCCCATCCTCAAAACGTGTGTAGGGGGTTCTCCTCAGCCTATTGATCACCTCATCAACCGCCCCACTCCAGACGAGGTCACTCTCATAGTCCCAGGAATCGAAGTGGATGCCGATCTCGCCTAGAGCCTCCTTAAAGCCCTTTAGGCAGTATTCGACGAGCCTTCTGACATCCCTCTTCGCTTCAGGTTCGCCACGCTCATATTCGGCATTCAACCTTGAGATCGCCCCATCGGGATCCTCCTCATCCTCCAGGGCCTCCAGGAGCCTATCGAAGAGCTGGGGATCTCTCTCCCTCAGCTCCTGAGCTGCCGCGGCATAGTGGCTGAGCTGGGCGTTTATCTCGCTGACCCGTGCATAGGCCTTGAGGGTCTTGGCCTCCTCCAGCTCCCTCTTAAGCCTCTTCACCTCCTTGATGACATTCACGGAGGCGTAGATTGTGCCAACCCATAGGTCTGGAGGCCCCTTAGGTTCTGGTCTGCCGAGGAGTCTCCAGCCGTAGGTGGCCATGGCCACCTGCCTCCCCATGTCGTCGACGTAGAAGTGTATGACAACTCTATGACCACGTCTCTTCAGCATCCTCGCCAGGGCGTCGCCGAGAATCGAGTTCCTGGCATTCCCGATGTGTATAGGCCCATTCGGGTTGGCGCTGGTATGCTCAACCATCACCCTCTCAGGCCTCTCCGCCTTCAAGAAGCCATACTCCTCATCAAGCTTCAAAACCGTCTCCAGAGTCAGCCTCGAAAACTCGCCTATATCGGCGTGGAAGTTTATATAACCCCCAACAGCCTCCACCGACTCTACAAGCTGTGAAGACGAGGCATCGAGGGCTGAGGCCAGCTCTGAGGCCAGCTCCCGTGGACTCCTATGAAGCTTTGAGGCGAGCCTGAAGCAGATGGAGGTTGAAACCTCACCCATCTCAAGACTCGGAGGCTTGGAGAAAACCAATTCTAGGGGTTCAGATATCGAGAGAGACCTGAGACCTCCCTCAAGGAGACGTCGGCATTCCCCCCTCAACTCTTTCAGTGGATTCGACATCACCGCCACCTCAGCGGGCCCGGGGGGATTTGAACCCCCGCTCTCCGGCTCCGAAGGCCGGCGCCTTATCCACTCGGCTACGGGCCCAGGGAGATTTGGAGGGGGGTGTGGATAAAGTTTTGGCCTCCGCCGTGGAAGGATGTGGCTTCGCTACTCATCTTCATGGAGATATCTAGTTAGATCTGGAGTTGCCTCATCTTCCCCCTCGGCGTTGTAGGGTGTGGTCAGCAGCCTCTTAGCCTCCTCAACGATCTTCGGGCCGATACCTCTCACAGCCTTCAGAGACCCCTCCAATCTCCGAGTCTTACCCGTCTTGGATCGCCTGATCTCCGCTGAGGCGAGCTCCTCTAACACCCTTATCGGGGTGCCAAAGTGTTTTAGGAGCTCCTCCGCGAGGGATCGACCTATATTTGGGAGTCCTGAGAGGAGGAATAGCTGCTGCTCCTGCAGCGGCATCCGCCGGCTCACGCTTCTCAGCTGTGGTGGTCTCCGCTCCTCAATCTGCTCCCTGTAGGCCAGCCTCTGTAGTAGAATCGCCGTGGCGTAGGGGTCCACTGTGGGTATGATGGAGAATCCATAGTCGAGGGCTAGGCTGGCTAGGGCGCCGTATAGGGAGGAGGGCCTCATCCTGCTGCGCCTCAGAACGGCTGTGAGCCTCCCCTCCAGGATCAGTATGGGCCTATCATAGGCGTCAGCGATCTCCCTCGCCTGATTGAAGAGGCGTCCATCCTTCAGGCTATTGGCCAAGTCCTGTGCATCCTTCCTCTCAACGCCACATCGATCAGAGACCACGTAGTCGCAGACAGGTAGCCTCCTCACCTCCACTTCACAGCCGGAAAGCCTGAGATAGTTGATGATCTCAGGTCTCTGGGAGGCCTCATTGCTGTCGACGCAGATCCACAGGGACTCAACCATCCCCTTCCACCCGTATCTCTATACGCCTAGCCGTCTCACAGCCCTTCAGGGTGGCGACCAGCGCTCGGAGGACTCCCTTAAAGACGCTCCTAACATAGGGGTTTAGAGGTACTCTGCGACCATCAACTCGAAGCGCTACATCCCCAGCCTGTAGGTGAACACATCTATAGGGATCCGCCTCCCCACGCATGGTGGCTAGGGCAAGCTCCCTACAGCTTTCATAGCCGCATCGGCCACAATCGAATCCAGGGAGGAGGGGGATCGCCTTCTCCTCAACGATAGAAGCAAGCCTCTCCACATCACTGAAGCCAAGCGTTGAGACCTCGACATCCAACCCCTCGAGGGGACTCTGGGAAACTATGGCGACCTCCAATCCATTGGAGAGTTTCTCCACCTCACTAGGGGTTCTGACGACGAGGATGCGGGGTATATACCCAACGGATTTGAAGCCCTCCAGGATGACGAAGTCGAGGGGGCCTAGGACATCCAGAGCCTCGGCGAGGGAGAGGGGGCGATCGATGAAGATGGCGGCCCGTCCATCGGCTATGACGGCTGAAGCCTCGGCGCCAGCCTCCCTATGCCTCCAAGTATCCTTCCCAGGCGTATCCAGCGGGTGATGCGGCGTCGAATGCTTCAAGGTTCCAACCCGATATCCTTTAGATGAGAGATATCCCACTAAATTCTCAATTAGCCTCGTTTTCCCAGCGCCCTTGAATCCAACGACAGCCATAATCCTTGTAGGCATCGCCTTAGACATTAACATCCCATTCTAATAAAGTCGACCAGGTAGATTCTTAAAAGAGTCCACAAACCTAACGCTATTATCAGGGAACCTAGGATAAATCTCCCTCTACCCCCCAATTTAAGCCTTTGAGTTATATGGGGCCCAATAATCGATCCAAGAATAGCTCCGACAGATAGTGGAAAGATTAAATCCCACTTTAAATGATTACATCTAAGTAGATACATTAGAAAGCCAACAATACATACTAATGCTTTTGAAAGAATAGTGGTGGCGATCGATCTTCCATATTCTCTTCCAGAAATTATTTGACCACTGATAACGATGGGTCCGAATCCGCCACCAGATAAACCCTTGTTAAAGGCACTTAATATACTCACGATAATCATCCTATTCCAGGAGAATTTGAAACGCTTATTAAAAAGAAGTAGAACACCCATTATGAGAACAAGTATTCCAATATAGGTCTCAAGGATCATCCTGGGGATGGTTATAGCAGTTAAGACGGCTATAATAGTTGCTATTATTCCAAGTAAGGTTATGCATAGGGTCACCTTTAAATCCATGGAAAGACCCCTATCATTTGATCCTTCATCCATCGACTTTAGACAGAAGTCGACATTTCTCAGATGTTGATGGATGATCGCTGCTAAGACTCCACTTAGGGCTTGGGAAAATAGGATCGAAGGCACTACAATTATCGGACTATAACCCATGAGAAGAAGGGTTGGAGATAATATAGTGCCATAGCACATTCCCAGGGAGGAATCAACAAGTCCACAGAAGAAGGCTATGAGGACATAGAGCATTACAGGGAACATTTCACCCTATCGAAGTCCTCCCATCCTGGAAGTTTATATAACTCATCCACCATCATATAATGTGAGATCATAGCATTTCTTGTGATACCATTTAACATTTTTGTTATATACGGCATATATCACATCGCCAACTTCAAATTCCTCTCCACAATATTGACATCTGAATGAGTCTCCGAAAAGTTTTCTATTGATCTTTAGGGTTCTCTCGCTTAAGTTATATATTCTCCTGCTCCCCCTCCTAACCACCTCATTCACCTCGACGCTTCGGTATGATCATTAAGGAGCCATCCCTGAATAGAATCCATCTCAGTATGTCCCCATCCCTCAGTTGGAAGTATTCGACGATTCTACTTGGAACGGTGGTTCGCCTCCTCGAACCACGGATTGTTATAGCGGTCTCGGTTATGAATTCAACCTCGTCGAGGTCTATCTTCCTCGACATCGCCCTTATTAGGCCCTGCCAATGTTAAAATTTTTGGTTTTAAACCAAAAATTATTGGAGAAAGTTGAGGCTAATATAGGGTTAAGGCCTAATGCTATACGTCGATGGTTTCCATAACCTTCCACGGCGGCGTCGGGGAGATTGGGGGTAATAGGATACTCATTGAGGATGGCGATGTCAAGCTGTGGCTTGACTTCGGACGCTCCTTTACGGCTGAGAGACGCTTCTATGCGGGGTGGCTTCAGCCCAGAGGGCACAGCCAGCTGATGGATCTTCTAGAGTTCGATCTCATACCCCCGTTGAGAGGGTTATACGCTCAGCATCACCTGGAGGGTTCTCCAATCCCATATGAGGAGGCCCATTATGATGCGGTCTTCATCAGCCACGCCCACGCCGATCACGTTGACTATGTAAGGTTTCTGGATTCCTCCATCCCCATCTACTGCGGCTCAGGAACTAAGCTCTTCTTAGAGGCCTCGGAGACCGTAGGCCACATGGATTATGGGGAGCATCTCTACAAGACCTTCAGAACGGGAGACCGGATCAGGATGGGCGACGTGGAGGTGGAGCCGATCCATGTTGATCACTCGATTCCAGCGGCCTATGGATTCATCATCCACACATCATCGGGTTCAATCGTCTATACCGGAGACCTGCGTAGACATGGCCCTAAGGGTGAGATGACGGAGGAGTTCTTGGAGGCAGCCGCCGAGGCTGAGCCTGAAGCCCTCATCATAGAGGGAACCAAGATCGATGAGGAGGAGGGAAGCCTCTCAGAGGGGGAGGTCTATGAGGGGGTTCTCAGGGTGTTGGGGGAGGCCGAGGGGAAGCCGGTCTTCTACACCCAGAATAGGAGGGATACCGACCGCTTCAGAACCTTCTATGAAGCTGCTAAGGTCTCGGGGCGTAGGCTGGTCATCACTACCTGGACGGCTCATCTACTCTCAAAGCTCGTCGAGGATGAACGCCTAGACTTACCAGACCCCATGAGAGATGAGGATATCGCAGTCTACTTCAGGAGGAAGAGAAGTGGGAGATACAGGGAGCAGGACTACTATCGCTGGGAGAGACCCTACCTGGAGAGGATGGTCACCGCGGAGGAGATACGTCGACGCCCCTGGGAATACCTCGTCTGCCTGGAGCTCCACCACTTCCAAGAGCTGATAGACATCAAACCCAGGGGAGGCCACTACATCTATAGCATGAGCGAACATGTGGAGGAGGAAGCCCTGGAGGAGGAGCTGATGAAAAACTGGCTTAGCCACTTCTCGCTGAGGCTACATCAGCTCCACGCCTCCGGCCACATGGGTCGAAGGGAACTCCTAGAGGCCGTGGAGCTCATCAATCCGAGGAGGGTCTACCCCATACACACGGAGCATCCAGAGTTGTATAGAAGGCTATTGAGGGGGAGAAGAGTTGAGAATCCGGAGAGGGGGAGGAGCTATCACCTTTAGGCTTGGCAGCGAAGGGTCTAAGAGGGGTTTCCACCCTTCTACTCTGAGCATCCTTGAGAGTAGCCGTAGTCGATCAGGAACGCTGCAGGCCGGATAGATGTGATATACCATGCGTCAGGTTCTGCCCCATGGTCAGATTGGGGAGGGAGGCCATAAAGATCGAGGGTGACAAGGCCGTCATATTAGAGCCGCTATGCACGGGCTGCGGCATCTGCGTCAGGAAATGCCCCTTCAAGGCCCTCAGCATCGTAAATCTTCCAGATAAGTTGGAGGAGGAGCATATACACCGCTTCGGGCCAAACGCCTTCACCCTCTTCAGACTTCCCACACCTCAACGGGGGAGAGTTATAGGGCTTCTAGGCAGAAATGGGATGGGGAAGACGACGGCCCTCAGAATCCTATCGGGGGATTTGAAGCCGAATCTTGGACGTTACGATGATCCACCGGATGAAGCCGAGATCATAAGCCACTTCTCAGGGACACCCCTCCACGAATATCTCAAACAACTCTATGGTGAGGGGTTGAGGGCGGTCTATAAGCCCCAATACGTCGATAGAATACCGAAAGTAGTCTCAGGTAGGGTCGATGAGATCCTAAGTCGCCTCGATGAGGGGGGACGACTCGATGAGCTATACGAAGCCCTGGAGATCGGACATCTCCTCAATAGAGATATCCAGACCCTCAGCGGGGGAGAGCTACAGCGGGTGGCGATAGCTGCAGCCCTATGCCGCGAGGCTGATGTCTACCTCTTCGACGAACCCTCCAGCCATCTCGACGTCTATCAGAGGCTCAGGGCTGCGAGGGTGATTAGGAAGGCTGCTGAGCGTGGGGCGATGGTGATCGTCGCCGAGCACGACCTCGCAGTGTTAGACTACCTCTCCGACGACATCTACATCCTATATGGCGAACCCGATGTCTATGGAATCTTCTCCCACATCCATGGTGTGAGGGAGGGCATCAACATCTACATCGAGGGCTACATACCAGATGAGAACATAAGGTTCAGGGACGCCCCCATAAGGTTCCATGTGAAGCCGCCGACACCTCCGCAGAAGTCCAGAACCATAATGAGGTGGAGCAGGCTTAGGGGGAGCAGAGACAACTTCCAAGTCACCATAGAGGCCGGCGAAATAGGAGAAGGCGAGGTGATAGGGATACTGGGTAAAAACGGGACGGGAAAGACGACCTTCCTAGAGATGCTGGCAGGCCTACGCGAGCCAGATGAGGGCGTCATCCAGGGGGTGGCCGAGGTGAGCTATAAGCCCCAATACCCCTCCAGGGAATTCGAGGGAACCGTTGAGGAGCTCCTCAAGAGGGCGGCGGGAGAACGCTACGACGAGGATTGGTTCCAAGTAGAGGTGATAGACCGCCTAAACGTGAGGAGATTATTGGAGAGAAAACTAGACGAGCTGAGCGGAGGAGAGCTACAGCGAGCAGCCATAGCTGAATGCCTAGGGAGACCTGCAGACCTCTACCTCCTCGACGAGCCAAGCGCCTATTTAGACGTCGAGGAGCGCCTATCCATGGCCAGGGCCATAAGGAGAATCACTAAGATGAGGGGAGTGACAGCCTTCGTCGTCGAACACGACATCTATGCCCAAGACTTCATCGCCGACAGGCTGATAGTCTTCACAGGTCAGCCAGCGAGAGAGGGATATGGAAGCAGCCCCCTAACCCTCGAAGAGGGGATGAACAAGTTCCTGAAAGATGTGGGCATCACCTTCCGAAGAGACCCAGAGACGGGGAGGCCGAGAGTTAATAAGGAAGGCTCCAAACTCGATAGGGAGCAGCGGAGGGCTGGGCGCTACTACTACGCCTAAAACCTATATGCCTCAAGACCTCCCTTAACCTGGGCCCGTAGCCGAGTGGATAAGGCGCCGGCCTCCGGAGCCGGAGAGCGGGGGTTCAAATCCCCCCGGGCCCGCTTAATCTGTAGCCTTAAATCTCGGCTTTTCGATGTTCTCTGGGGCCGGCTATGGAGAGGGCTTTTAAGGAGCTGGGGGAGCTGGAGGGGGAGGCTCCAAAACTCTTCGGGGTTAGCACTGGAACCAAGCTGGACGAGATGTTCTGGAGGGTCGTGGAGGAGGATGGACGCTTTGTGAAAAAGCCCCTTGGGGGCATACCCTATCTCTCAGTTCTCAACGTCACAGGGGTTCCTGACAGCGGTAAGAGCGTGTTGGCTGAACAGTTCGCCTTGAAGCAGGCTGATGCGGGATATAAGGTGCTCTACATCACCGTTGAGTCCCCGGCCAGCTTCCTCTATACCTCGATGAAGGCTAAGGCATCCTACCTCGGAGCCGACTTTGAGAGGGTTGAGAGGAATATCGTCGTCATCGACGCTTCTCAGAGCGAGGAGCTCCGCGAGGATCCTAAGACGTTGATGGATACGATGGCCTATGCGATCAGGGAGAAGGGGACTAAGAACGTCGTCATAGACAGCATAACGGGTCTCTATGAGCATAGGGAGGTTATGGCGAGGCAGATCGTCAGGATGTTCTTCAACTTCCTGAAGAAGTGGAGGCAGACCGGTATATTCATCTCCCAGAAGCGGTCAGCTCAGGCCTCCGACACCGCGGAGGCGGCCGGCGGCCTGGCTGTGGCTCACATCGTCGATGGGAGCATCGTCCTGGATAAGGTGCTCATCGACAACGCCTGGAAATCAAAGCTCTACGGCCTCCCCGTGGGATCGGTTTTGAGAACCATAAGGATCGATGGCTGCCGCTTAACGGGGCATGATACCAGGACATGGGTCTTCGAGATAACCGAGGCTGGGACGATAAAGATTATTTCCCCTCTATCCGAATTCATTGAGAGGAGGGGTTAAAAATGGAGGTCATCAGGGGTCCGGTGGCCAAGAGGGATATCGATCAGATGGCTGAGAATCTCTTCCATGAATGCCTTAGAATCCTTGGGGGGCTTAGACGGCTGGCTGAGTATGGCCGGCTGACTTGGCTGCCATCCCTAGCTGAGGCGGCCTACGTCATCCTGTTGAAGGAGGAGATGCTTAAGACGAGTAAGGAGATCGCTGAAACCCTCGGCATAACGGAGCAGACGGTGAAGAACATACTGCGATCAAACGTTGAGGAGGTTAAACGCTACCTGGAGGGGGAGATAGAGAAGGTGGATGAACATATAGCCGGCGGCATAGCTAAGATGGCCTATGAAAAGATGAAGCGGGAGCGAGGCGTCTTCATTAAGGAGGGTGAGCTTGAAGCCCTCGGCGTCGGATGGGCCTTAAACGTCATCAAGAGGATGAGAGACGCTGAATTCCCCATTAACCCAGAGGATCTGAGGGAGAGGCTTAGAGGCGTCGAGATCGACGGCAAAGCGGCGGAGGAGCTGGTGGAAAAACTTGAGAAACCCGTCGAGTCGATGGAGGAACTTCTAAGCGAATTGAGAAGATTAGCGGAAGGCTGAGCATAGCACCGCATCAGGCGATAAAATTATCTCATCATCCTCGCTGAATCAATTTTAGGTGAGTAGAGTGAAGTATTGTCCCAACTGTGGAACCCCCGTCGAGCCCACGGATAGGTTCTGCCCAAACTGCGGATACAACCTCGCCGAGAGGCGTATGCCGACTCCTCCACCGGCCCAACCCCAATACCAGCCCCCACCGGCATACACTCCCCCAACGGCGGCTCAGCCCCCAGCATATGAGAGAATCCTTGGAGGAGTCTCAAGCGCGAATATGAAGAAAGGATTCCTCAGAGGCTATGGAGTCTACGTCACCGATAGAAGAATCATAGGGGTGAAGATGAGGGGGAAGGGTCTTCTAAGCGGTTTGGGATTCGCCTTCGGCGGGGTTATAGGCGGCCTCATAGCCTCAAGGATGACGAGGAAGGAGGTGGATAAGACGCTCTCGGAGATCGAGAAGGGGAAGGACTTCGAGGTCTATAGGGATGATGTAACCTACATAGAGCTTAAGAAGCCTGGGAGAATTAAGGGCGGCCACCTGAAGATCATGAGGCGCTTCGGAGATGAGATCAAGATCGATATAAGCGGAAAGAAGGAGTATGAAACCCTGTTAGGGGCCCTACAGCAGTTCAAGCCCGAGGCCTTAAGGGTAATCACGTGACGCCTTATAAGTGGCTGCCACTTATAACGGATCCCCTCCTCCGCCACCTCTAGTTGAGGAGCTTTAGGGAGTGGGCCGGGCCGGATTTGAACCGGCGACCTCTGCCTCGTAAGGGCAGCGTCCCAGCCAGGCTAGACGACCGGCCCTCTCTAGGCTTAATGCTTCTACTCCTTTATAGTTTCCCCAAGGAGCTCCATCATCTCCCTGTGAAGTCTTCTCATCCGCTCTATCGCGGGGTGATCCTCCCCTAGCTCCTCTATAAACCTATTTAGGGTCTCCTCGAAATCAACTTCCTTCTCGCCCTCGATGAGCTTATCTGCGTAGGCCACCACCTTCTCCTCCAGAGTTCTGGGAATATAGTCTCCATCCGGCAGTCCCAGTCTTTTAGCCTCCTCGGGGGTTATACCGGCTCCGACGTGGCGCTCTATGATCCTAGCTATCGGCTCCGGTAAGCCTCTCTCCCGCGCCATCTGGCCCCCTATGGCTCCATGCTCAACTCCATGGGTCTTCGCCCTACCTAAGTCGTGGAGAAGGGCGCCGATCTCTATGAGAGACAAGTCCAGATTATATCCCCTCATCCTCAGCTTCTCAGCGATCCTCAAAGCCACCCTGGTGACGCTTCGACAATGCCTTATGACTCCCTCGCTGCATCCCGCCTCCCTCATCAGCTTTATGGCCTCATCCCTGCTTGGAAGCTTCATCCCAGCTCCTCCTCTAACTCCTTGATCTTGCGTCGGAGAAACTCCTTGTGAGGTGTGTTATCGAAGGGTTTTAGGGGTTCGCCGCATTTCGGACAGCGGAATACGGCTTCCATCGCCTCCTCGAAGGTAAGCCTTGGACAATTCTCTCCGCCGCAGTGATAGAAGTCGTGGCCCTCCTCGTATTCAAGGCGCTCCCTCAACTTCTTCAAAATCTTCTTCTTCATCCCCTGTATGAAGGCGTCTACGAGGTCGGGTTGAAGCCTCCACTGGAAGATGAACCAGCCCGTCTCGGGATCTCTAAACCTCTTGGATGCGACGATTCGATGATTATAGAACTTGTATAGAAGCCTCCTAACGGTGTTGATCTGTATACCCGTCCGCTCGGAGATCTCCTCGACGGTTAGATCATCCCGCTCCTTTAGAGCCTTTATAATCTCGACGCCCTCCTGGCCGCCTATGATACGCGCCACCTCTAGGAGCCTCTCCTCATCGACGCCTCCTAACATCGACCTCTCTAATATTTAGTCCCACGACCCTTTAAGTTAAGCGAGGCGTTCAACCCTCTTCCCCCGCTCCTGGGGTATAACCCTCAGCTTTGCGCCCTTAAACTCCAGTTCTAATTCACGCCCCTCGTAGAGCATGTGGAGGAAGACGGCTAAGGCACTCACCTCGGAGTGGGGTTGAGAGGTTACAGCGACATTCCAATCAGCCTCGCCGTAAAGCTCCCCTGGAACCTTCGCTCCGCCGACGACTATGAGCTTCGGCGAGGGATCGGTCCTGATCTCATCGATGACCCTCTGAACCGGCAGTCCATACATCGTTAGGTGGATCACCCTCCCTCCCCGCTCCCTCCAATCCCTTAAGGCCTTACGCCAACTCTCAACGTATCGAACCTCGAAGGAGCCTCCCCAATTCTCCACAACCCCATGGACAGACCGCTCCATCGACTCATCCCTCACGCCGGTGTATAGGGCGCCATGGGCGCCGAAGGCCCTGGCTGCCAGCATCACGTGGGTTGTTATCCTCTGATCCCTATGGGGTCTATGGCCCAGCCTTAGCACCCATATCTCCATACGGCGGCCGCCCCTCGCTTGAGGTGTATGCCCCTATTTAAAGGTCTAATCAAATGGCTATATGATGCCTCGTGATGGAGACTTGGAGGTGGAGGCGCTTCCATTAAGTCGTAGGAGAAAGCTTATCGGCCTCATCCTCCCCCTACTCAATATCCCGATCCTCGCCTTGACGTTCTACTCCATGGTGATTAGGTTAATGGCTGGAGCTCCACCCATCTCTGAGGATTTTCTCGGCGACCTAGCTCTCTTCCTCCTCACCCTATTCGTCGCCCTCCTGCTGCTCTGGAGAGCACCGATATACAGCAGCTCCTATAAGCTGGGCGGGGAGGGGGTTATCATCGAGAGGTTTCCAAAGGGGGAGACGCTCATCCCCTATGATGCGATAGAGAGGGCTGAGGTCTACATCAGGAGGGAGAGGTTGGAGAGGATTCCAAGTAAGGCCGTCGAGTATGCTAAGTCATCGGTGGCGCTTCTCAGGGAGGCGGGGTATAAGCTGAGGGACTACACCAATTCTGATGAGGTGGTGGTACTCCTATTGACTAAGGGGGAGGAAGCCTATCTGCTCTCCCCCCGAGATCCAAGGGGATTCCTCAACCAGCTTAGGAGGAGGGTGGGAAGGATGCCGATAAGATGGATAGAGCTGACGCGGAGGGGGAAGAGGGAGAAGACATATAGATAGCTGTACACGCCTCCACCCAGAAATCGGTTACACTCAGCTTATCACAGCTGGAGGGGTTGAGGCATCAGATGAATGGAGAGGAGCTGGATAAGGCGCTGATCCTGAGGATGCTTCTCGAACATGAACGGAGGCTGAGGAGGATCGACGGGGAGCTGAGGGAGTTCAAGAGGCATATGAGGCAGATGGAGGAGCTGAGGGGGAGAATCTCCTACTGGCTTAAATTGACGGAGAAGCTGAGGAGGATTAATCAGTGGAGTAGGGAGCTAGAGTCCATGAGGTAGAGGAGGGAGGAGGCCAAGCCTCCAAGCGAGGAGATAGAGCAGTATAACCGTGGCGACGGCCACCAGCAGCCCCTTCAACGCCCTCTTAGAATCTATGAGGAAGGCGCAGAGGGAGCCGTAGATGAGGCCGGCGACATGGACGTCATGGGCTACGAAGCCCTCGACGCCGAGCCAGAGGGAGGAGAACTCCGCGGCTGAGAGGATGACGCCTACGAGGAAGGCGGGAAGGGGGATGAAGAGGACGTAGGTGATCTTGAAGGGTGTGAGGAGGAAGAGGACGGCGATCAACCCAAAGATGGCTCCAGAGGCGCCGACTAGGGGGACATCGGAGCGGGGGTTGAGGAGGACGTGGACTAGACCCGAGACGATGCCGGAGGAGAGATATATCGCAGCGCATCTCAATGCTCCAAGCTCCCCCTCCACTATGCCTCCAGCCCCCAGGAGGGCGACGGCATTCAAAGCTAGGTGAAGCCAGCCTCCATGTAGAAACATGTAGGTGACGATGGAGTCGGGGTTTAAACCCCGCAGCAGCCTCACCGGGGTCAGAGAGTAGGCCTCATAGAGCCTTAAGGCCTCGTCTAGGGGGAGGATTGATAGATATAGCTGTATGAAAACCAGTAGGAGGAGAAGAGCGTAGGTGAAGAGAGGGCGTCTCTCCCCCATCGACGAGAAAATAGGTTGAGGACATTATAGGCTTATCCGCCACTTTATAAAGGGGCTTTATGAGAGATTAGTCGTGATGGTCTCCCCACCAGAGATCATAGGACATGGAACCTGGTATGACAAGGCGGCTAAGGAGCTCATAGAAAGGGAGTTGAGACTAGGTAGAAGCCTGGATCTCATAAGAACGGAGAGTGGATTGGGGGCCTCGGGGTTCCCCCACATCGGAAGCCTCGGAGACTGTATAAGGAACTATGCCATCGCCCTCGCGGTGGAGGAGCAGGGATATAAGGCTGAGTATATCGCCTTCTCCGACGATAAGGATGGCCTAAGAAAGGTTCCAGCTGGACTTCCAAAGGAGCTGGAGAAGTGGCTTGGATACCCCGTCTCGGATATCCCAGACCCCTTTGGAAGATGCCATGAGAGCTTCGGAGATCACATGTCATCACTGCTCCTTGAAGCCCTAGACGTCATCGGCGTCGATTATCGCTTCATGTCCGGAGCCAGGGTCTATAGGCAGGGACTGCTAAACAGGGAGATCATCGAGATAATGGAGAACGCCGAGAGGGCGGGGAGGATAATCTACGAGGAGATTGGCCAGACGAAGTTCCTAAACTCCCTCCCCTACTTCCCCGTCTGCGAGAACTGTGGACGCATCTACACCACCAACGCCTACAAGTATCTGCCAGATGAACGCAAGGTTCTCTACCGCTGTGAAGGGATGGAGGTGAAGGGGCGATGGCTGGAGGGCTGCGGCTACGAAGGTGAAGTCGACGTCACAGCCGGCGAGGGGAAACTCAGCTGGAAGGTGGAGTTCGCAGCCAGGTGGAAGGCCCTCGACATAAGATTCGAGGCCTACGGCAAGGATATCGCCGACTCCGTGAAGGTGAATGACCGCATCTGCCGCGAGATACTGGGCCACGAGCCGCCGATGCACGTCCAATATGAGATGTTCCTAGATAAGGGTGGTCGAAAGATATCGAAGTCGGCTGGAAACGTCTTCACGCCTCAGGTCTGGTTCAGGTATGGGTCTCCTCAGTCCCTCAATCTGCTGCTTTTGAAGAGATTCATAGGGACTCGAAGCGTGGGGGTTGAGGATATACCGGTCTACATGGATGAGCTGGATAGGTTGGAGGATATCTACTTCAACAGGGTTAACATCGAGGATCCAAAGGAGAAGGCGAAGCTCAGAGGCCTCTACGAATACTGCTGGCTCCTCAAGCCTCCGAAGGAGCCGAGCGTCCACATACCCTATAGACTGCTGGTAAACCTCGCGAGAGTCGCCCCAGAGGGGCGTGAGGAGGAGTATATCAGGGAGAAGCTAAGCGAATATGGCTACCTCAAGAGGGGGGCGAGAGGGCTGGAGGAGAGGATCAGATATGCGTTGAATTGGGTTAGGGACTTCGAGGAGCCGGTGAGGAAGCCGGTGGAGCTCTCAGCCGAGGAGGCGGAAGCTGTGAGGAGGCTGATAGGGGAGCTGAGGAGGGGGAGGGGTGCAGACGATTATCAGAGCGCCGTCTTCAAGGTGGCCCGAAGCCTAGGTCTCTCGCCCAGAAGGTTCTTCCGCACCCTATACCTCATCCTCCTCGGGGAGCCTCAGGGCCCAAGGTTCGGCCCCTACGTCGAGGCCATAGGGGTTGAGAACGCCATAGGGGAGTTGGAGAGGGCCCTTGAAGGGGATTAGCCTTTTAAATATTTTAAAACCCTCTATTGGGATGAATCTGATCCCTCGAGAGCTTTTCTACGCCCTCATCCTTCTAACCTGGGTGATCTTCGTCTCGATTCCCCTCACAAGATGGCTCTACAGCCTGATGAGGGGAAGGGGTCTAAGCCATGGCGTGGCCATATACTTCAATAGGAAGATAATACACATCCTCGCCGGCGGCCTCATCGCCCTGCTCATCCCACGCCTCTTCTCCACCCCCCTCATACCCCTATCGATGAGCCTCATCCTCGCAGTCCTCCTCTACATACCCCACCGGACTGGGAGGCTCCTAACCTGGTTTCAAACGCCTGAAAACCTATTCGAGGTCCACTTCTGCATAGCCTGGGGTTTGGCCATAACCCTGGGATGGCTCCTCACCGAGGGAGACTTCAGGTTGGGCGTCATACCGGTTCTCTACATGTCCTTCGGCGATGCGGTCACGGGGGTGGTGCGAAACCTCATCTTCAGGCGTAGGACGAAGTCCTGGTGGGGGAACCTCGCCATGGCCGCCGTCTGCCTGCCTATAGGCTGCGCGGTGGGCCTCTGGGGAGTCGTCTCAGCCATCGTCGCAGCCTTCATCGAACACTTCGAGTTCGGCCCGATAGACGACAACCTAACCATCCCCTCCACCTCCTTCCTCATCCTCTACCTCACCTACCCGAGGTGGAGTTGAGACGGCCTCAGGGCCTTGATAACAGGATTATGGCGAGGAGGGCGAAGAGGAGGCCCAGGAGCTTGAGGGTTGTAGGCCTCTCACCCATGAATAGGAAGCCCCAGAGGCTTGAGAGGGCGAGGTGCATCCCATATATTGGGACGACGACGCTGATGGCCCCAAGCTCCAGCGCCCTATAGTAGGCGATGATGGCGACGGCTAGAACCAATCCAGCTGCGTAGAGCATCAACGAGGATCTGGAGAGCGACAGATACTTCATGAATCTATAGCCCTGAGACTCCGCCACGAGGAAGGCTGTGAAGACGAGTATGGCGTTGGTGACGGTGACGGCGACATAGGATGGGATCACCCTCATAGCTGACTTGACGAGAGGGGGCATGAGGCTGTAGAAGAAGAGGGCTATGAGAGACCAGAGGAGCCAACCCAAGGAGGCCACCGAGGAAGAGAGGTGTCTAGGGATATAAAAGGGGGTTAGATGTAGGGCTTTCCACCATGACCCCAATTAGAGCGCTCGATGTCGTAGATTATGACGGTCACAGCCTCCGGCGGGCAGCCAGTCGCCTCGCAGATGGCCTTAGTTACAAGCTCTATCGCCTTAGCCTTCACCTCATCGCTGCGGCCCTTCCACCACTTAATCTCCACCAACGGCATGGAGACACCAAAGAAAAGGTGATCGGAGACGATATTAGTTCATCGGCGGGCTCAGGTCAAGAGTTCATCATCACGGGTCAGGAGAACTCGACTCCCTCATCGCCCGCCGATAAGAGGAGGGAAACCATTAGGGAAAAAGACTTCGAGCGGCGGGCTCCACACTCAAGATCGTCATCACGCCTCAGGGGGGCTTTCCTGTCATCGCCCGCCTATAAGAATCTTCCCAAGCCTGGGGAAAAGATTATCGGCGAATCTCCCTCAGACACCTAAAATACCGCGGGAATACTCTTTGAATGAGAGATAAAAGATGGGAGGAGGATGCCTTAAGTTTATAGGCTCTCTCTGAAGGGGTGTCTGGCGTTCTCCGCGTGCTCCGTCGTCTCCTCCGGCGTCGGCCTACCCTCCATCGCCTTCCTGATGGCGTGGCGCATCGCCTTGAAGTTGTTGATGAAGACCCTATGCCTATCCGTTGCGGTTGGATGGACGAAGACCTTAGCGATGATGACCAATTCATCCGTCGCTGGGAGAATCCCATCCTCAACGCTCTTCGCCACGGCCTTTGCGACGCCAGCCTGCGCGGGGCCGTAGACCATAC
>Ga0190363_1000273_pt1 | contig 29977 bp, 32 predicted proteins | sample 48721867_MG_FD_161272 | JGI IMG/M metagenome (GOLD analysis project Ga0190363, IMG submission 161272) | Hydrothermal vent microbial mat bacterial communities from Southern Trench, Guaymas Basin, Mexico - 4872-18-6-7_MG | ecosystem: Environmental > Aquatic > Marine > Hydrothermal vents >... | reverse complement strand
CAAAATGTCTGTTTTAATCATAATTTTTATTACACTGTTTTTGGCATTAGAATATAAAGATAATCTTCTTCACCCAAACCTTGTAAAAAAGATGGGCTTTCTTTAGAATTCACCCCAAAAAAAACTTCAGAAGAATCAATTAAAGAAAGCCCTTCAAGGAGATATTTCCAGTTAAAAGTAATTTCGTTTTCATCACCTTCAATTTTTCCTTTAATTTCATCTCTTGCTTCTCCTATTTCAGAGCGTGAAATTAAAGTGATTTTTTCATCTTTCGGAGAAAATTTAAACTGAATATCTTCAATTTTTCCAGCAAAAAGACTTAAAGTTTTAATCTTTCTTTGAAGTTCCTCTTTTTCCAAAATTGCTTTTGTTTGAAAAGTTTTAGGAATAATTTCTTTATATTGAGGAAAAGAACCTTCAATTACTTTTGAAACCAAAAAAATCTTTGCCTCAAGAGGATCAGATGGTTCAAAAGAAAATCCCATTTGGTTTGGAGAAAGATGAATTTTAAATTCTCCGTCAAAATTTAAAGAAAAAATTTTTTCTACTTCTTTTGCGGTTTTTTGAGGTAAAATTATCTCCTGTGGTTCAACTTCTTCCTCAAGGTCTACTTTTTTTTCTGCCAGTCTTATACTATCTGTACCCACAAGATAAAGTTTGTTTTTTTCAAACTTTAAAAGAACTCCCGAAATTTCTATTCGCGACTCAGTGGGTGAAACAATCTTTGAAACTTTAGGCAAAGAAGAAATAAGATTTGCTGGAAAAACTTTAATTTCCTTACCTGAAACCTGAGGAAGACTTGGAAATTCTTCTGGATCTTCAGTTAAAATCTTGGCTTCAAAATTATCTACTTTTGCCACCAAATAGTTTTCCCTTTTTTCAAACTCAATTTCTTTATCTTCTGGAAAACTTCCTACAAAATCAGAAAGGACTTTTCCTGGAATGGCAATTTTTCCTTCTTTTTTAAACTCAACAGGCAAAACGAAGGTCAAACCTATTTCTAAATTGGTTACTGACAAAAAAAGAGAGTTCTCTTTTATTTCTAAAAGAAAATCATTTAAGATTGGAAGAGTAGAGGAATCTCCAGTGATTCTTTGAGCAAGAGAAGAAATTTTTTTAAGTTTTTGAGAAGAAACTTTAAATTTCATTAATCTTAATAGTTTTATAATATTTTATCTTATTATTGTTATTATTGCAATGGATTATGGGGAAAACTAAACTGCTTTTGATTTTTTGAAAATATTTTTGGGGAATTTTTGGTTAAAAATCAAGGAAATCTTTTTTAATTTCTTCAATTTCTTTTTGAAAATTCACATCTTTTTCAATTTTTTCCTCAACTTTTTTAATTGCATAGCCAATGCTTGTATGGTCTTTATTGCCAAGTTTTATTCCAATTGCAGGTAAAGAAAGATTTAATTTTTTTCTTAAAAAGAAAGCAACAACTTGCCTTGCTTGAGAAATTTCTTTTTTGCGTGAAGAGGAAAGAATATCCTCTTTTTGGAGTTTGTAAAATTGAGCAATTTTTTTAATTACCTCCTCTACTGAAGGTTTTTTCTCTTTTTTTTCAAAATGGTCTTTGACTTTCTTTTTTGTTTTTTCAATCGATTTTTCTTGTAAAAAGAAAACTAAAGCAAAATTCAAGGCTCCTTCAAGTTCTCTGATGTTTTTTTTGATGTTTTTTGCAATGAACTCTAAGATTTCATAAGGTAAAGTACCTTCCTTTTCTTCAAGTTTTTTTTCCAAAATGGCTAACCTTTCTTCATAACTTGGAAATGAAATGTCTGCAATCATTCCACCTTCAAACCTTGATTTTAGTCTTTTTTCAATTTCAAGTGCTTTTGGAGGGCGATCCGAGGATAAAACAATTTGTTTTTGGTAATGGACTAAACTTTCAAAAATTTGGAAAAAGACATCTTGCGTTTTTTCTTTTCCTTCAAGATATTCAACATCATCTACAATTAAAATTTCAAAGTTTTTGTACTCTTTTGCTACTTCTTCTGTGTTTTTTTGACGCAAAGAAGAAACGATTTCATTTGTAAGTTCAGGGCAGGAAATGTATTTTACTTTTTTTGTTTTTTTTCTAAAAATTTCATTTCCAATGGCTTGTAAAAGATGAGTTTTTCCCAAACCTACCGGTGAGTAGACAAAAAAAGGATTATAAAATTTTCCTGGATTTTCGACTATTCCTTTAGCACAATTTCCTGCAAGTAGATTAAAAGAGGAAATGACAAAATTTGAGAAACTGTATTTTGGAGAAAGACCGCTTTTGGAAAAGGAAAAAATTCCATTATTAAATGAGCGCTTAAAAAATTGATTTTTGTGATTTTTGGAAGAGGAAATAATTAGTTTTATTTTCTCTATTTTAGGATCGATTTGTTTTGTTGTTTCTAAAATCTCTTTTTTAAATTTTTTTTCTAAAAACTCTTTGGCAAAAATACTTGGACAGGTAAGGATAATTTCTTTTGGGTTTTTTTCTAAAATTTCTATTTTGCGAAAAAAAGTATCAAAACTTGGCTTGGGAATTTTTTTTTGCAAAACCAACAGGACATTTTGCCAAAAAGTTTTCTCTTGCATGGAAGGTAAAAAGTCTATTATTTATTTATAAAAATTTTTGTCAAAGGAAAAAATTGGGGAAAAATTGGGGAAAATTATGTCAAAAAGAAAATGGAGCTTTTAAAAAGAAAAAAAACAAAATCCGGCAGAAAAATTTTAAAAAGAAGGAGAAAAAAAGGGAGATGGAAAATTTGCCCGGTGTGAGTGAAATTCTGCAGAGAATTTAAAATTAATGAGATATCTCAAATCTTTCAAGTAGTTTTTTAAGATCTGCGCAATTTTCAGGATCAAATCCACCGCATTTGTTGTAGATTGAATGAAACCAATCTCGCCACCATCCAACACTTCCTTCGTATGTAGGATGACCCGGATTATAGCCTGCTACTCCTCCTGCTTTAAGCTTTCTTGCCATCGCCACAAGGGCATCTTTTAAATTCCAAGGATTTCCTGGCCATCCATACTTCATCCAAACACTTGGTTCAAATTGAGAAGGACCCATTGCCCAAGTGGGTGAAATGGGCATTTTATTGGGATCAAGTCCATATTGACGGCAAATCCAATAAAATATTTCACATTCACTTCCATGAGAGGAGGGAGAAAAAGAAGCAAGATTACATAAACCTTTTGATCTTTTTCCGCTTGGAAACACGAAACCTTCTTTTGTTGAACATTTTTTAGTTGCTCTTTCTCTAATGACATTATCACTTACTTGCCAGGAGGGCCAACCACTTTTTTTATAACCGCTATATTCTTTTATCTTGAAATTAATACATCTTTGAATATTTTCTTCTAAAGAGCCTTTATTTATTCCTTGATAAGTTGCAAGATTTGTTTCTTTCATTAGGACAGCTAATAGTAGAAACTTATCTACTTTCTCTTTTTGAGAAGCATATTCGACTGCTTCAATAATTTCTGACCAAGATACAGTACGACCCAAGGTGATGGATAAAAAACCAGTAATTTTTTGGATGTTTTTTCTTAATTGATCTAATTGCCATTGAAGAGAAATTATTTCCTTTTCAAGAGGGGTTTTTGCTTCTTTAAATTTTGCTAAAAGATATTCTTTTTGCTTTTTTCTTAAAGAAAGATTTTGGCGTGAGAGTTCGAGAGAGAGTTTATATTTCTCTTTCTCTTCTTTTTTTCTGATTAAGTTTTCTTTCTCTTTTTCAATTTCTTTTTTGGCTTTTTGAATCTCTTTTACTGATTCTTGAAGTTTTCTTTGGAGGGCATCTCTTTCTGCGATTTTAAAAGAAAACTCTGAAAGGGAACCATCAAGAAAAATTTCAACAGGATTTGTTAAAGAGACAAAATAAACTTCTTTAAGTAAAGACCTTAAAAGTTTTTTTTGGTAACTGAGTGCTTTTTCAAGTTCTTTAAGGTCTTTCTCTCTTTTTTTAATTTCTTTTTGAAGTTGATAAATAGAAAGTGAAAGATAATTTACTTGAGCATTAAGGTAAGAAAGATCCCGATTAATTCTTGAGACTAAATATTTTGTAGAAGATTCTTCTTTTTCAATCTCTTTAAGTTTTTGTTCTTTTTCTTGCTTTTCTTTTTCAATTTCTTCTTTTTCTTTTTGGCAAGTGTTATAAATAGAAGAGAGAATTTCCTCTGGGCATTCTTTTTCAATTTTTTCAATTAAATCTGCAGAAGGACAGGTGTTTTTATATTTTTCGCAGTTGATTTCTTCCCCTAAAATCAAAGAGGGTAAAAAAAGACTTATCAAAACGAAGACCACAAGAATTCTTCTCATAAAATCTTTTTTGAACGTTCTTTGTATAAGACCTCTTTTGTTTGATACCTTTTTATACTTTCTATTATACCTAGGCCAATAAAATTAAAAATCAAAGAAGAACCTCCATAAGATAAAAAAGGCAAAGGAACACCAGTGATTGGCAAAAGCCCTAAATTCATCGCCATATTTAAAAATGTTTGAAAAGCAAGATAACTTCCAAAACCAGAACAAATCAACTTTGAAAAGTTTGTTTTTGCTTTTTTTGAAATTTCAAAAATTCTCCAAAAAAAGAAAAGGTAAAAAAAGAGCAAAAACAAACCTCCCACAAAACCAAACATTTCACAAAAAGTTGCAAACATAAAATCAGTATGGGCTTCAGGTAAAAAACCCATCTTTGATAAAAGATAAGGGAAAAAAGGACCTTTTCCAAAAATTCCTCCAGAGCCAATTGCATTTAAAGATTGGAGAATGTGATATCCTGAAGTTCTGGCAAAAAGATAAGGATGTAAAAAAGCAATAATTCTTTCTTTTTGATAAGGTTTAAGTAAAAAAAGCCATGAAAGTACTCCTAAAAGAATTGCCACACTTACAATCAAAAGGAAATGTTTTCTTTTAATTCCTGCAATTAAAATCATAGAAAACCATAAAAAACAGAGCACAAGAAAGGAACCAAAATCTGGTTGAAAAAAGACTAAAAGAGATGGTAGTGAGAGATAAATCAAAGAAAGAAAAATTTGCCAAAAATGGTAAAGTTCGCGATGACGAGAAGAGAAAAATTTAGCAAAAAATAAAACTAAAACAATTTTTGTAAATTCCACTGGTTGAAAGGTAAAATTTCCTAATTTAAACCAGCATCTCGCTCCTCTGATTTCAGGTGCAAGAAAAAAAAGCAAAGAAAGTAAAAATAAAGAAAAAAGATATACCAAAAATATAAAAATTTTACTTTGTTTTAAAGCTTCAATATCAACAAAAAAAAAAAGAAAACAAAAAGTTACTCCTAAAAAAAGAAAAAAAAGTTGCTTTTTTGCCAAATCATCTCTGATTAAAAAAAGCAAAAAAATTCCCAAAAGAGATAGAAAGAGAACTGAAAAGAAAAGACTCCAGTCAAACTTTTCCATAAAAGATTAATAAAAAGGGTTGCGAATTTCTTTTTTGAGACTTTCTTTATAAATTTTTTCTTTTTTTGTAATTTCTTTTTTAATCTTTTTAAGTTTTTCTTTTTCAAGTTTAAATTCAACTGAAGAAGTAGTTCTTTCAAAAAATAATTTTTCAATTTTTTGCCAATCATAAAAGGTTTTTATGATAAAAAAAGCACCGATTGCTAAAAGAAAAATTATTTTGAAAAATTTTTTCATTTTTTGAAAATTTCTATTTCAAATTCTCCTTGAATGTAATAAACAATTTTTTCTTTTTCATTTTCATTTTCGCTTTTTTCTTTTTTTTCGTTTTTTCTTAAAATAATTTTTTTTATTTCAATTAAACGAAAAACTTTATCAGGAGTATTCTCCAAACATTTAATAAAACGAAAAGTATTTTGAAAGTCTCCTTCTAATTTAAAATGCATTAAATAGAAATTTTCTTTTTTTTCTTCTTCAAGATTAGTTATTTTAAAGTTTAAATTTAAATCCTTTGCTTTTTTTTCTAAAGAAGAGATGAAATTGACCAAATCTTTTTCTTTCGTTTCAATGAAAGCACTCTTGAGAGGCAAAATTTCATTTTTTATTTTTTGAACATCTTTTTTAAATTGAGGAAGTTTTTCTTGAATGAGTTTTATTTTTTGAATTTCTTCCTTTGCCTCATTGTAGTTAGAAAGAGTTTGATTAATTTTTTTTGGAAGATAATAAAAATCTAAAAATAAAAAAGAAAAGATGAAAATCCCAGTTAAAAAAATTTCAAAATAAAAAGGTTTTTTGGAAAATTCTCTCATTTTTTTATTTTGAAACTAAAACTAAAATAAACATCTTCTGGGAAAATATAATTTGATAAAGGAAATTTAAGTTCACTAAATGATTTTTCTTTTTTGAGATTTTTTTCAAACTCTACCACTTTTTCTCTTTTTTTCGCAAATCCATAAATTTTTACCTCAATGGTATTTTTTTCTAATAAGTTAAGATGAAGTTCATTGATTTTTATTTCTCCTTTCGGCAAAAGATCAATAATTTTTTCAATCCAAAAAGAAAAATCAATACTTTCTTTTTTTAGGAAATAAATTCTTCGGATTTTTTTATTGAGATCTTCTTTTTCTTTTTGAAGGTTTTGGTATTCTTTAAAAAAATTCATCTTTTTGAGTTGAGAAAGAATATTTTTTTGAAATTGAGTTTCTTTTTTTGATACTTCCCACAAAGAGAATACAAAAAAAGAAAAGATTCCCAAGATTATCAAAAAAGAATAAACAAAAAATCTAATTTCTTTTTTCTTTTTTTTAAAAAGAATTTTTTCTTTTTCTTTTTGGGGTAGAAGATTAAATCCAATCATTTTTAACCAAACTTCTTAAACAAACTCCAATGCATACTGTAAAAGAGAGGGCTTCTTCAGTTGAAATTGGATAACGAGGAGAAAGATTTATCAAAGGGTTAGCAATTTCAACTTTTATTTTCAAAAGGTCCTCAAGATATTCATCAATTCCTTTAAGATTGGCTCCTCCTCCACAAAGAATAATTTTTTTAATTTCTTTTTCTTTCTCAGAAAAACCACTTAGGTATCGAAGCCTTGATTTTATTTCATTGGCTAATTTTTTAATTAAAGGACTAATAATCTCAAAAATTTTCTTTTCCATTTTAATTCTTGAGATTGAAAGATAATGGTGATGCTGAGTGAAAGATAAACCATACTCTTTTTTAAGAGTTTCTGCTTCTTTTAATGAAAGATCCATTTTTTGAGAAATTTTTTTGTCAATTTCATCAGAAGAAATGTCAAGACGGGAAGAGAAATAAGGGGCATTTTTAGAAAAGAAAAGAAAATTAGTTCCTGTTTTTCCTAAATTTAGAATCAATACTGGTTCAAGAGATGAAAAATTTTTAAGCACACTCCACAGAGAAGCAATACTTTCCATTTCAAAGATTTTCACTTCAAGATTTGCTTTTTCAAACAAGGAAAGATAACTTTCAACAATTTTTCTGGAAATTAAAACCGCCGCTATTTTTATTTCTTTTTCGTCTTCTTCAATAATTTTCCAATCAAAAAACATTTCATCAATTTTTACAGGAAAATTTCTTTCTATTTCCCAAGAGATATTTTCTTTAAGTTCTTTATGAGAAACTTTTGGTAAAGAAAAAACTTTAAGAAAGGCTTCTTCTTCAGGTAAAGTGGCTACAATCTCTTTTTGTTTAGAGGAGAAAAGTTTTATTTCATTTTTTAAAATTTCAACGAGCTCTTTCTCTTTTTCTTTTTTAACAACTCCCTTTTCAATCATTTTTTCCTTAAAATCAACTCTTCTCTTTTTAACAAAAAAAAATCTGTTAAATCTTCTTTTGAGTTGGCAAATTTTTAAAGAAAAATCTGAAAGATCAATCCCAACGACACTTTTCCCAAACATATTTTTATTTTAAGGAATTTCTTCCCAAGATAAAATTTTATACTCTCCATAAGTTGGAAAATATGGTGGAGGGAAAGAATCTAAATTTGTGTCATACATCATATTTGTCGTTTGATAGCCTGAGACAACGTTGCCTGAGGAGTTTACCCAAGTAAATGTCCAAACTTTTTTGGTAATGATTGCACCATAAGTTTCAATATAGTTTCTGATGGCATAGGTTTTGTAGGGTTCAGAATCGGAAGGGGGGTAATAATACCTGACTACTCTTCCATTTTGGGCCACCATTACTCCTTTGATATAAAGGTTATCTGGCGACCTTAAGGGCACAAGGACATTTTTTTGAGCAATCATTGCCAAAACTGAGTTGTCATTTGCGTAATCAATGTTTCCATTAATGATAATATTTGCTTGATTTACTTCACCAGGTTCAGGTAGTTTGGCTGCGACAACAGTTACTCTTCCATTGACTTTTCCTTCAATCCATAAATTTGTTTCTGCAAAAATAGGAGAACAGTCTTGGGGTAAAGGTAAATTATCAATAAATTCTTTATCTTTTATATCCCAACTTTCCCAAGCACATTTTCCGTCAGGATCACAACCATAAACAGGTGGATAGAGAGTTTTAATGCGGTAAAGATCAAAAGTTCCATCTTCTTTGAAAGATAAAAGATATCCTTTTGTTTGACCTGCGGGAGTAGGAAAATAATATCCTGAGTCTTGCGCTTTTTGCTTCAAAAGAGAAATTTCATAGGTAATGAGGTCAAAGTCAACGATTGGAACCGGAAATTTCCAAAGTCCTTCATTTCCTCCTTCTCCTTTTCCCCACACTCCAGGACATTCGCATCCTTGGGCTGTCCAAGAGCAAGGAGAGGAACAGTTTGAAAAAGAACATCCATGATACCACCTGCAAATATAAGTTTCTTTAGCCGAACTTGAAAGACTATTTTGGGAACCATCCATTCTAATTCCTCCATTGGAATGGAAAGGACCAGAAAGACTTTCATTTTCTCCAAACCAAACATCTTCATTTGTTAAAAATGAAAAACTAGCAAGACTTTTTCTGGTATATCTTGCCTTGATTTTTCTTTTTATTTGAGGTTTTTTGAGTGTCCATCCAGTAGAGATAATTTTGACTGTAGGATCACAACCAGAGGGCGGGATAATTTCTAAAGAAAACTTCCCGATTACATTTCCTTCAGGATCTTTGTAATCATGAATATAAGGGCCAGGACTTCCAGTTCCGTCCTGAAAATCAGTTGGATCGTGCGAAAGATGCCAGCGGTAATACTCAATTCCTGCTTCAGCAATTTCAAAGGCTTCTGTGGAGGCTTCGTTATAAAAAGTTTGTTTCCAATGGACCAAAACAAACTGAGAAAGTCCTAAAAGAAGGAGGGAGGCTAATGTCAAAAAGAACAAAAAAAGAATTGCAATTTCTCCTTTTTTCATTGATAAATTTCAATATTTCTTAATTTTACCAAAGTTTCAATTTCAACCGGCTGAGGAGCCTTTGGTTTAACATCCACTTTTAAAAAAATTTTAATGCTCCTGATTTGAGATAAAGGTGCCGGATAAGAAAGATTGTCTCCTTCTTTGTCAAAATAGAAAAACACAGGTTCACTTGTTTGATTGACAATATAATCAGAAATCAAACTAATTTCTTCGGTATCTTCAGGGTAAGAAATAGGCCAGCCTTGGGGTTGAATGACCCCCTTTTTGAGTTTTAAGTTGTCTAAAAAATATCTTACCTTTTCTGTTTTGCCATCCCCATCTAAATCAGAATAAAAAATAATTTCAAATTTGCCTGCTTTCTCAATTGGATAAGCACCCTGCTCTCCTGCTTTTGCGCCTCTTATTTCTTTTGAGAAATTTTTTACTCCTTCCCAGGCGTTTTTGGTAGCCTGTTCTAAATACCAACTAAAATAAAAACTTTGATAGACCCAATAAATTCCTTGAGATACTGCCAAAAAAATTAAACAAAATATAACGGTGGTGATGATTGCTTCAGCTAAGTTCATTAAAGTTAGTATAACACAAATTTTTTCTATGAAATCGTATCCTAATAAGTTTCTTGATTATGAAAATAAATTTAATAAAATAATTACAGGAGGTGAAGAAAAGTGAGAAGGGAGGTAAGTAAAGCAGAATGGATTATCTTGGTAGTAGTACTGGGATTTGGAGTGTGTAGTTTAACGCCAGTTCAGGCAGGGTATGCAAATGTGCCACCACACCTTCAAAAGTACGTGGAATATGCATATTATGGAGGCTGGGGCTACGATGATGGAGTGAGGCTAAAATTAAAAGAACCGGTAGGAATAAATTTCGGCAGATCTCGTGATGGTGCTCACACACTTGCAGCGTGGATCATGAGTCAACCAGAATGGAAAGGTTCTCGTTCGCAGGCAAACGTTGCTTCAGAGATAAGATGGCATTGTCAAGCATGGCAGTGGTTCCCTTGGTTAAGAGCTAGAGCTAATCCTGTGGATATCGAGTACTTTCAAGAGTGGCCTCAAAGTGTAATAGATTGATTTAAAAATATAATTTTTTACAACAATTTTTTTTACAATAGTTTTTTCTTTCTTTTCTTTTTTTATTTTTTACTCTCTAGAGCTTTAAAAACTATTACTAAATAACAAAAATCTTTATATTTTTCTTTTTGAAGTTTATCCTCGTGGTAATAAAAAGAATTAACAGCTTTTTCACATAAAGAAGGATCTTTCCAAATTATAGCAGCGTCCCAATAACAACCTGCTCTTTCGTTATATTCCTTAATCATTTTTTTACAATAATGAGGATTTTTCACATAAGCTAAACAGAGGTATTTCCATTTTTTAGAAGGATAATTATAACACCAAGCAGGGTTATCTTTGGCGTTGCTTAAAGCTTCTTTTAGTTCATTTGGCCAGTTATATAAAGAATCCTTTATTCCCCAGGTAAATGTAGGTTTGATAGAGATTAAATTTTCTATTTTTAAATCATTATTTTTTATTTTTGAGAAACACAACTTTTGATATTTTTGATTTTGGATTTTTTTGCAGAGAATTAGAGGATTTATTGTTTTAGGTTTTTGATAAGGAGGAATGGATAATAATCGGGAAATTTCTATAATGAAAATATAACCAATAAATAAGATAAAGACACTCACTATTATTAAAAGAAATTTTTGTTTTTTCATATTTTCATTCTATATACAAAATAACATTTTGATCAGTATCCGGGGGAAGGTCAATTGGTTGGGGAGGGTCAGTTTCTTTTAGAGTATAACTCTCAGAAGTAGTTGAGAACTCATAAGAGTCCCACTCAAGATTTTCAATTAAAACTTCCCCATTTTCATTAGTAGTGAAACTTTTTTGGTATTTTAAAACTGGATTGTCATTTTCATCATGACCAATAATTTTTCCTCCCCTGAGTTCAAAAGATAAATTAGGAGTGGAAGGACTTGTTTTTACCAAAAAGGAAGAAATTTGATCAATAGAGAAAGCAACATCAGTTACTTCTCCCTCGATTACGCTTAAAGGAGGTTTTGCTGGTTGAGCCACTTCTTCATAAGAGTAAGTTCTATCAGTTGAGTAACCATTTTTTGTAACCTCAACCATATAAGATTCAATAGAAGCAGGGGCGCCGGGCAAAACTAAAAGTCCATTATCGTCAGTTTCGTAATAAACATCGATTGATGGAGAAACTTTACTATTTACAATATGAACCGTTGCCTGAGGGACAGGTTCTCCTGAAGCGTTAATTGCTCTAATTCTTAAAGTTCCTCCGCTTTCGCTTTCTATGTTTGGCGGAGCAATATCTGTGATTGAAGAGATTTTGCCTGCGGCAGATCCTTCCCAGGAAACAATTACTTTTACTCTTTTATAATCTGTGGGTACTGGATCATCAGGGGCAACATTGTCATAAGGGTCATCAATATATAAAATTTTGGTTCTTATTTTGAATTTAATGTTTGATTTTGTTTCCTCTTCTTCTTGAGGGATATTTCCTGGAGGTACTCCGCCAATTGTTCCAATTTCTTGATAGTCCATTCCTTTAATTTTTTCTAATTTTTCTTTTGCTAAAGAAAGAGCAATATTTTTAATTTTTGTTTTGTTAGCAATTTTAATCAGGTTCTGAAAAGCAAACATTATAGAGAAAAAAGTCAGAGAAAAAAGAAAAATTATAACAATAACTTCTACAAAACTAAAACATTTTTTTGACATACTACAGAGCTCCCATACTTGAATAAATTGGTTGCAGAACCGCAATCGCAACAAATCCAATTATTCCTCCAATAATTACAATCAAAAGAGGTTCAATTAAGGAAGAAAGATTTTTTGTAAGATCTTCTACTTCTTTTTCATGAAATTGTGCGATTTCTTCAAGAACATTTTCTAAGCTTCCTGTTTTCTCACCAACTTCCATCAACGGCACTAAAAGAAAAGAAAAAAGGTCTTCATATAAAGAAAAAGAGAAATAAATTTCTTTCCCTTGCTGAATTTTTTTTGAAATATCATCAAAAGCTTTTTGATAATAATAGTTAGGAAGGGTTTCTTTTAAAATCTCAAGGCTTTTTATGACAGAAATTCCACTTTTAAGAAGAGAAGAAAAAATTCTTGCAGTTCTTGCTGTTGAGACTTTTTTTGTTATTCCAGAAATAAAAGGAAGTTTTAATGATAACCAACTCAAAAATTTTTTCCCTTTTTTTGTAGAAAAAAACTTTTTTAAAAAATAAAAAAAGATAAATAAAGTCCCAATAAGATATAAACCATATTTTGAGAGGAAATCACCAAAAGAAATAATCAATCTTGTTGTGAATGGTAGAGGGATATTGATTTCTTTAAAAAGAGCAGAAAACTTCGGTAAGACAAAAATCATCATTAAAATTCCAACAACCACTAACACAAAAAGAACGACTGCTGGATAAATCATCGCTCCTTTAATTTCAGTGATAAGTTCATACTCCTTTTTCATCTGAGTTTCAAGATTTTCTAGAACTTCTTCTAATCTTCCACTCTCCTCCCCCACTTTTATCATGTTTACATAGTATTCTCCAAAAATGTTTTTATAATCTTTGAGTGCTTTTGAGAAACTTTCGCCTCGGAAAACTTTTCTTCTAATTTTAAAAATTAGTTCTCCAAAAAATTCATTTTTTGTCTGAGAAGCAAGAATGTCTAAGGCTTTTTCAAAAGGATAGCCTGATTTTATCATTAATTTTAAATGTCGAGTAAAAAAAATTTTTTCAAGAAGTTTAACTTTCTTTTTTGGCTTGAAAAATTTATCTATTTTTTCTTCTAATTTTAAAATTTCAAACTTTTTTTCTTTTAATTTTTCAAAAGCTTCTTTTTTACTTTCAGCAAAAATAACCCCCTTTTTTAAACTACCTTTTTTTAATTTGACTTTGTAAAAAAACTTTGGCATTACTCCTCAAATGCAGTTACTCTTAACACTTCTTCAATGGTGGTGATGCCCTTGGCTGCCTTTACAAAACCATCTTCAATCATAAGATACATCCCTTCCTCTTGAGCAGTTTTTTGAATTTCATCAGGTGAGGCTTCTTTTAAAATTAAATTTCTAATTTTTCTTGAAACTTCAAGGATTTCAAAAATCCCTGTCCTTCCTTTGTACCTTTCAGGCGAACCCTCAGGTAAAAGAGGTTCGGCAAATTTAACTTCTTTTAAAGAATTTGCTCGAGTAGCTTTTTCTTTTCGCATAATCTCAAGCAATCTTTGAGGATCGCATTTTCTTTGAATGGCTGAGGTTTCCTCATTTGATAAAAAGTGCTCTCTTTTCTTGGAAGTGAGTTTTCTTACCAGTCTTTGGGCAATGATTACTCTTAGGGTTGATCCTAAAAGGAAGGGTTCAATTCCTAAATCAATCAATCTTGGAATCGCTCCTACAGCCGAAGTTGTATGCAAAGTTGATAAAACAAGATGCCCAGTTAAGGCTGCGTTTACTGCCAAAGAGGCGGTTTCTTTATCTCTTATTTCTCCTACCATAATAATATCAGGGTCTTGTCTTAAAAGCGCGCGCAAACCAGAAGCAAAAGTAAGTCCAATTTTGGGATTAACTTGAGTTTGGGTAATTCTAGGAAGAGTGTACTCAATGGGATCCTCAACTGTTGAAATATTTACCCCAGGTGTGTTTAAAAATTGAAGCATTGTATAAAGAGTAGTTGTTTTTCCAGAACCTGTTGGTCCAGTGATAAGAATCATTCCATTTGGTCTTTTGAGACCGCGAAAAACTCTTTCAAGAGATTTTCCATAAAGTCCTAATTCTTCAAAAGAAAGTTTTTTCTTTTTTTCAAAAAGAAGCCTCATCACAATTTTTTCTCCATACATTGTAGGCAAAACCGAAACACGAAAGGAGATTTTTTCTTTCCCTTTTTCTATTTTAAATCTCCCATCTTGAGGAAGGCGGTGTTCATCCAATTTAAGACTGGAAATGACTTTAATTCGAGCAACAATTCCTGGATGGAACTCTTTTGGTAAAATCATAATATCTCGCAAAATTCCATCTATTCGATATCGCACTAAAACTTCTTTTTCTTGGGGCTGGATATGAATGTCAGAAGCTTCTTTAAGAATAGCCTGTTTCAAAATAGTGTCTACTACTTTGACTACAGGAAGTTCAACTGCTTTTTTTTCAAGTTCTTTTTTTTCTTTTTCCAAAGGTTTTTGTTCTTTTTCTTTTAAAATTTTTATCTCTACTGGCTTTTCTTTTAAGATTTTTTCAAGTTCTTTTTTAAAAGGGGCTTCATATTGAGCAATGATTTCCTCAATTGCTTTTGGGGTAGTGAATCTTGGAAGAATATTAAGTTTTGTTTTCTTTTTTAAAAATTCAACAATTTCCAAATCTTCAGGATTAAGCATTGCCACCTCAAGATTGTTTCCTTGTTTTCGATAAGGAACAATTTTGTATCTTTTAGCAATATATTGAGGAATGATTTGAAGAATCTCTTGAGGAATTTTTTTCCCTTCAAGGTTAATAAAAGGAAATCCAAAAATATATGCCCGGATATGATAGAACTCGTCTTCTTTTAAATAACTTTCTTGAACTAAAATTTCCTCTAAAGGTTTTTTTTGTTTAAGGGCTTTTTTTTCTGCTTTTTTTAAATCTTCAGGAGAAATTAAACCGAACTCTAAAAGAAAAGATTTTAACTTATCTTCGGGAACTTTTTGCATAACTCCAATGAATCTCTTTTATTTTGAAAAAAAGTTTTTCTTTTTTTTGATTTAAAGAAATGATTTCTTTGATTTCTTTTTTCTCTTGAGGGTTAATTTTTTCTATTTTCCCTTCTTTTTTGAGCCCATTTTCAATTTCAATTTCATAAATAATATTTTGGGCTAAAAAAAGATTGTTTGGATTTTTGAGAGAAAAATTTATGTCATATAAAAAAGGAGATTTCCATTTATTTTTGTCTTTGAGAGAAACATCTATTTTTTCAACAATTAAAGGTGAAATTTCTCCTAAAGGTTTTGGCTTTTTGAAAATCTTTATGAAAAGAAAAGAAAGAAATATTGTCAAAATTAAAAGATAAACCAAAAGTATATTTAATTTTTTTATTCTTCTTGTTGCGGGATCAAGCATTATTTAATTTTAATCTTTTTTTGTTTCTTTCACAATTGAAATTCCTAGCTCATTAAGTTGATGTTTTTCAACTTCAGATGGCGCTTGCATCATTAAATCATATCCTTCGCCGGTTTTAGGAAAAGCAATTACATCTCTAACAGAGTCCTCTTCTAAAAGGATCATTAAAAGTCGATCAAGACCCAGGGCAATTCCTGCATGAGGTGGTACTCCAAAAGAAAAAGCTTCAAAAAGATGAAAGAAGTTTTTTTTGATTTCTTTTTGAGAATATCCTAAAATTTCAAAAACTTTTTTGATAATTTCTGGATTAGTTTCTCTTTCAGAGCCACCCCCAATTTCTATTCCATTTAAGACAAGATCATATTGTTTCGCTTTTATTTGAAAGATATTTTTTTTAAAATCATCTATGCTTTTAACTTGAGGTTTGGTGAAAGGATGGTGTTTGGCTTTAATTTTTGTTTCTTCTTTTTCAAACATTGGAAAATCATAAATAAAGCAAAAAGCCAACTCATCTTTTTTCTCTCTTAAATCAGGAGTTTCAGTTTTAAATTTTTTTTGAACTTCTTCAAAAGAAAATTTTGGAAAAGGATATTCTTTAATTTTTTTTTGAGGAAAAAGAGAGGAAACTAAATTAAAAATAAGTTCTTCAGAAAGATTCATAATATCTTTTTCATCTGCAAAACTCATTTCAATATCAACTTGCGTGAATTCTGGCTGCCTATCTTTTCTTAAATCTTCATCCCGAAAGCATCTCACAATCTGGAAATATTTTTCAAAACCTGCCACCATTAAGATTTGTTTGTACTGTTGAGGAGATTGAGGGAGAGCATAAAATTTTCCAGGGTTAAGGCGGGAGGGTACAAGAAAATCTCTCGCTCCTTCAGGAGTTGATTTTGAAAGATAAGGGGTTTCAATTTCAACAAACCCTTCTTTTCTTAAAAAATCTCTTATAAAAAAGCAAACCTCATCTCTTTTTTTAAGGTTTTTTTGAAGAGTTTTTGAACGCAAGTCAAGATAACGATATTTTAACCTTGTTTCCTCTGATATTTCTTCCCTTTTTTCTGGTAAAAAAGGAAGGGATTTTGCTAAAGATAAAACTTCAAGTTTTTTACCTTTAAGTTCAATCTCACCTGATTTTAAGTTTGGATTGATTTTATTTTGAGGTCTTTTTTTAATTTTTCCTTGAATTTTAACTACAGAATAAGGAGTAATTTTTAATTTTTTTCCAACTTCAAAAACCACTTGCAAAATACCACTCCTGTCTTCAATATCTAAAAACAAAATTTTTCCATGATTTCTCACATTTTTTACAAAACCACAAACCTCTACCTCTTTTTCTATTTTTTTGAGGCAGTCTTTAACAAGAGTTCTTTTCATTTATGGAATTATTCTTTTTTTTCTTCTTTTTCTTCTTCCTTTTTTTCTTTTTCAGGTTCTTCCTTTTTTTCTTCTTTTTTCTCAGCTATTTCTTCTTCTGGTTTCAGAAGATAATAAATCAAAACACCAATTACAATTAGGATTATAAGTAGCCAAAGAATGGTAACCGCTCTCATTTTTTTTATTTTTTCTTTTGACCTTTTTAATAAAAAATTTTATCTTAAATTTTTTTATTTACAAGAACCACTTGATGATTTTTCTCCGCTGTAGTTTTCTGCAAATCCAATATTTGCTTTTTTTGTGGAAAGATGAGTACTGCAAAAATCAGGTTTTTTCTTAAAACCGCAGCAAAGAAGAGTTTTAACTGCTTCTGCGCTTCTTCCTCCAAAATCAAATTCAGAGACCCTTTCACTATTTAGTAAAAGGGTAGGAGAACCTGTAATATTGTATTTTTTTTGATTCTCAAAATCTTTTTTCGCGTAAGATAGTCCTCTTTTTCCCATACACTCTTTAATCTTTTTTTCATCTATCTTTGCAGACTTTAGGCATTTTTCAACCTCCCCTTTTTTAATATGGCAGGAGATATAGTTCCAAAATTTTTCTTTCTGTTCTTCTCGAATACAAATTTGCCTTAAGTTTTCTTCTGCTTCCTCTTTTCCATGCATTGAGACAATTTCATTTCCTTTTAGTTCGCCGATATATTCAACTTTTATATATTTTTTCAATTGAGGAATATTTTTTACAACTTCATTCAAAATTCTTTCCATCTGCAAACCAAAAGGACATTTTGAAACAACAAAGGCTTCAAGTAAAGGAGACTCTCTTTTTTTTAAATCCTTACAGGTTTTTTTTGGAGTTTGATTTTGAGAAGAAGCGGCTTTTTTTTCAATTTTCATTTCTTGCCCTTGAGGAAAAAACATTTTTCCATCTGGTGAAACATAAGAAGTAATCTCTCTTCCTTTAAAGTTCATTTTTACTTCATAAACTCCACTTGAGAGTTTTTTTACTTCTTTAAGTGATACTTTATCACTGCTTCCAATAAGGTAGCTTTGGTTAATGAAATCAACTGCTTTCTTTCCAACCGATTTTACATCGCCTTGAAAAAGGGTATAAAGATAAAACCCTTTTGTTAAAAGTGATATACCAAAAAATCCCAAGATCCAAAAAAAAGCCACTTTCCATTTCCAGCAATTGTTTTTTTGCTTTTGATCTTCTTTTTTCATTTTTGGCAGCTAGCACAAAAATAAGTTGACCTTTGACCCAAGATTTTTTTTAAAATTTTTCCCCCGCATCTTTGACATTTTTCTTTGCGATAAACTTTTCTTATTTTATCATAATTTCCTTTTTCTCCATCGGGTTTTCGCCAATCTGAGATACTTTCTCCTTGAAGTTTTATTGCTTCTTTTAAGATTTTTTTAATGCTTTGAAAAAGTTTTTTTAAATCACCTTCAGAAAGTTCCTTTACTTTTCTAAAAGGACTTATTTTTGCTTCCCAAAGGGCTTCTGCAGAATAAATATTTCCAATTCCAGAAATTACCTCTTGCTGCATCAATACTTTTTTAATTTCACTTTTTTTTCTTTTTTGAACTCTTTTTTTAAACTCTTCAAGAGAGATTTCAAGAGGGTTAGGTCCTAATTTTTCAAGTTCTTTTAGAATTTCTTTTTCCTTTCCAAGTTCAATTTTGGCAAATTTCCTTAAATCAGATAAAGCAAGCATTTCCCCATCATCTAAAATAAAAATCACTCTTAAAAATTTATTGAGTGGATCTTCTTTTAAGGGTCCTTCTTTTAAAGGAGTCCATTTCCCTTTTTCTTTTTTCCATTTTCCTAAAAGCAAGTGTCCTGTGAGTTTTAAATGAAAAAGTAAGATATAATCTTTTGACAAAAAAAACAAAATATTTTTCCCCTTCCTTTGGATATCTTTTATTTGTTTTCCTTTAATAATTTTTTTGAAAGTTCCAATTTTTGGTTTTTTTATAATTTCTTCTGCTTCTAAAGCAACATCTTTTATTTTTTTTCCTAAAATCTTTTTCTTTAAAAAATTAACTGTTATTTCAACTTCAGGAAGTTCTGGCATAAAAACTTAAAGGTATGAGCGAATTTTTGAAAGAATTTCTTCTAAAGTGAAGTGGGCTTTTATAAGATAATCTTCTGCTCCAAGGTCTAGCGCTTTTTTAATTTCTTCTTCTTGCCCAAGATTTGAGAGAACAATAATTTTAATATTTTTAATTTCTTCATCTTCTTTTGCTTTTTTTAAAACCTCAAAACCATCTATTCCTGGCATGATGAGATCTAAAAGAACAAGATTTGGTTTTTCTTCTTTGATTTTTTTTAAACCTTCTTCTCCATCTTCGGCTACTGAAACCTCTATATCTTTTTCTTTTCTTAGACGAGCAGATAAAAGATCTCTTAAAAATTTATCATCTTCAACAATTAAAATTTTTGCCATAAAAACTTAAATATATTTTTTGACTTTTTCAATTACTTCCAAAGGGTCAAATTCAGTTTTGATGATATAATCTTTAACCCCAAGTTCCATTGCTTTGTTAATTTCAACCGGTTGACCTGAATTTGAAATAATAATCACATTTAAATCTTTTAAATTTTCATCTTTTCTAATTTCCTCTAAAACCTCAAAGCCTCCTTTTTTGGGCATAATCACATCTAAAAGTAAAAGATCAGGTTTTTCTTCTCTTAAAAGTTTTAAAGCTTCTTCACCGTCTCTGGCAACTTTCACTTCATATCCTTCATTTTTAAGTTTTTTTTCTAAAAAATCGGCTAAGATTTTTTCATCCTCTGCTAAAATAATTTTTGCCATATTTTTTTATTTTATTTTAGAAATTTTTTTTGTCAAAAAAGAAAACCCTTTTGACCTTTTATTTCAGGAATTCTTTTAATAAGAGAAAAAAATTCATATTTTTTTAAAATTTCTTTAAGTTTTTTTTCATCAAAAAAACCAAATTTTTTAAACTCGAGTTCTATTCTTACATCTTCTTTTACCGTCGTCAAAAATTTTGAAAATAAAAGTTCATCTTTTTTTTCTTTTAAAATTTTTGTTGTTGGTAAGTCCAAAACTACTCCTCCTTTTTCTATTCTTTCAAGAATATTTTCAATATTTTGGTGAACTTTAAGCAAGGAGGTAGCAATTTTTTTACCAATTCCTTTAATGCCAGGGATATTGTCTGATTTATCTCCGGCGAGGGCTTTTAAATCAGGGATTTGAGAAGGAGAAATTCCAAAAGTTTCTTTAACTTTTTTTTCATCAAAAATTTCCTTTTCTTTTATTCCGCGCTTGAAAACAACAAGTTTGACATTATTTTTTAAAACTTGCAAAAGGTCATAATCACCACTTAAGATGAATATTTCAAAATTATTTTTTTCTAAAATTTCTTTTACTAAAGTCGCAATAAGATCATCTGCCTCATATCCTTCTTTTTTAAAAATAGAAATTTCCATTGCAGTGAGAATTTCTTCTAAAATAGGAATTTGATCTTTGAGATCTTCTGGCATTTTTTTTCTTGTGGCTTTGTATTCTTTGAATTTTTTGTGGCGAAAAGTTTTTTCAGGCAAATCAAAACAACAAAAAATATAGATTGGTTTTATTTCTTTAATTTCTTTAAAAAGAGTTAAAAGAAATCCATAAACTCCTTGAATTTTTTTACCTTCTTTTGTTGAAAGTTCTGGAAGAGCATAAAAAGCACGATAAAGGAGAGATGTTCCGTCTAAAATTAAAACCTTTTTTGTTAAGTTCAGCATAAAGGTAATGAGAAATAAAAAGTTGTGCCTTTTCCTGCTTTAGATTCAAACCATATTTTACCTTTATGGGCTTCAATTATATTTTTGGTAATGAAAAGTCCAAGACCTGATCCAGAAGTTTCTATTTTAAGAGCATTGCTTCCTCGAAAGAACTTTTCAAATATTCTTTTTTGTTCCTCTTCTGGAATTCCAATACCTGTATCTTTGACTTGAAAAATAAGTTCTTTTTCTTTTTTTTCTAAAAAAACCTCTACTTTTCCGCCAGGGGGGGTGTAATGAATAGCATTTTCAATGAGGTTTTGCACTGCAAGGGAAATTTTTTCTTTATCTACAAGGCTGAAGCAAAACTCTTTTGGCAAAAAAAGATTGAAGGTGATATTTTTCTTTTGAGCAATTTCTTTTTCTTGATCAAATATCGCTTTTACGATCTCTCTTAAGTCTTCTTTTTTAGGTTTATAAAGAAATCTCCCTTCCTCGATTCTTGAAACATTCAAAAGATCATTAACGAGTTTTATCATTCTTTCAGTAGATTCTGATAGTTTTTCTATAATTTCTTTTTTTTCTTCAAAAGGGACATTTTCTTCTCTCAATAAAGCCAAAGCCCACTTAATTGCAGAAAGAGGAGTTCTTAACTGATGAGCAGAAATTGAGACAAATTGAGATTTCATTTGATCCAAAAATTTCTCCCGGGTGATGTCATGAAAAATTAAAAGCCAGCCAATATTTTTTAGAGGAACAGTTGTAATTTCATATGTTTTTTTACCCGCGTTGAACTCTTCTCGATAAACTTTTTTAATTTTTCCGTTTTTTAATATTTTTTTTGCCGCCTCTTTTAAAAGTTCGTTTTCAAAAAAAATATTTATTTTTTTTCTAATAATTTTTTGATTTATATAAAAGTTTTCTTTAAAGACAGAATTTGCCATTAAGATTTTTCCCTCTTCATTTAAAAGTAAAAGTCCATCAGTAAAATTCTCAAAAACCGCTAACGCTTTTCTTCTTTCTTCGTCTATATCTTCAAGGAGAGACATCAAAGCTACTTTTGCTTTTTCTAATTCTTTTGCCCTTCTTTCTGCTTTCTCTCTTTCTTCATTTACATCTTCCAGTAAAGACATTAATGCCACTCTTGCATTTTCTAACTCTTTCATTTTTTCTTTGGCTAATTTTTCTCCCTCGGAAGCCATTTTTTCTTTCACTTTAAGTTCTTCAAGTTTTTTCTCATTTTCTTTTTGGAGTTTTTTTATCTCCTTTTCTAAGGAGAAAGTATAGAATTTTTTGAGATCATTTATTTTTCCTAAAATAAAACCTGTAGTTATAAAAAGAAAAGAGGAAAAAAAATAAAAATAGAGAAGTTTAAAAGAGAAAAAAAGCTCTTCAGGATGATAGAGTCTAAAATAAAAAGTAATAGCAATAGATGACCATAAAGAAAAAAGGAATCCTACAATAGTTCCACTCCTTGCAGAGAAAAAGGGAGATAAATAAATGATAGGTACCAAAAAAAGAGGAAAAAGATGAATTTTGTATTTTAAGGTGAGATAAGAAATAACTACTCCAAAAATGATTGAAAAAAAGATTTTTTTAAGAAGATTCATATTTTTTTAATTCTTCTTCAAGGTTTTTAATTTTTCTTTTTAGTTCTTTTATCTTAATCTCTCTTCCAATAGTGAGTTTATAAAATTTCTCAAGTTCTTTTACTCTTTCCTTAAGTCTTTCTGAAGTTTCAAAAAGTTTTTTGGTTCTTTTTTTTACTTCTTCTGCTAGTTTTTCCCTCTCCTCTTTTAAATGTTTTGTTCTGGCTGCTAAGCGAATTTCAAGAATTATTTTTTCTTCTTGTTCAAATTCAAAAAACTTCCAAAAATAAAAATGATAATCTCTTAAAATAAAGGCTAAAATTATAAGAACACTTCCTTCAATTAAAAGAAAGATTTCTTTTTCAAAAGAAAAGTATTCTTTTTCAAAAAAGAGAGAAAGAAAAGAAATTGAAAGAGTATATAAAATGAGGAATGGATTTCTAAAAAACAAAAGAATGGTAAGGAAAATAATTATGAAATGAAAAATATAGGAAGACACTAAAGGATATTTACAAAAAAGTTCAAAAAACACAAAAAGCCAACCTGTGGCAAAAATGTAATCTCCTAATTTCGGATTTTTTAAATAAGAAAGAACTAACAAAAAATGAAAAGTTAAGCCATATCCTATCCATAAAAATGAAATTTTAGAAAACAAAAAAAGGAAAAATAAAAAAAGTACTCCAAGATCTGTTAATAGAATAAATTCTCTCAAAACATTTTTTTTCTCATTTTCAAAAAATTTTTTACCCTTTATAACAGAAGTAAGCACCTCTCTTGTAAATTTTTCAATTTTGTCTTTATTAAAGTTGTTTCTTTGCAAAAAAAGAGAAGATAAAAGTTTTGCTTTTTTTTGCGATAAGACATTTTGAATTGTTTTTTCCAAAAAAAATCCAAAAAGAAGAAACCAGTTAAATATAGATGGTAAATAAGTAGTAGAAAAAAGACAGACAAATTTTCTTTCAAGACCCTTTGCTTCCCTTAAAAACTCTCCAATTGGTAAGGAAAGACGAGCCCAATTTGGTGTTCCAATCAATATTCGATCATATTTTTTAAGATCTAAAATTTTTGGTTTTTTTATAGGAGTTTCTTTTTTAAATAGACTTAAAAAAAACCAATCAAAAAGGCTTCTTTCCTTTTTGGGTTCGATTTTTTGAATATCTACCTGGGCTCTTTTTTTTTCTAAAAGATTTTTTAAAAAATAAGCCAACTTTTCTGTTCCTCCTGTTTTTGAATAATAAGCAATCAAAATTTTCATTTTTCTTCTATTTTCAATTTCTTTTTTAAAGATTCAATTTCTTTTTTTAATCCTTTCAATTCTTCTTTCAATTGGAAAATTCTATATTCTCTTCCCAAAGAAATCTCTTGAAATTTTTTGAGTTCATTGATCTTCTTTTGGAGTTCTTTTGTTCTCTTTTTAACAAGTTCATCAAGCATTTCTTTTTGTTCTTGAAGTTGTCTTGTTTTCGCTTTCACTCTGATTTCAAGCACTGTTTTAGCATCTTCAAGAGTCCTTTTAGCGCGCTCAAGTTCTATAGTCCTTTTTTTTACTTCTTTTTCAAGTTTTTTTTGATTTTCAACTAAAGCCTGAATTTCCTTTCCCACAATAATGATTTCATTTTTAGTTAAAAAAAAAGTGGCTAGAAAAGGAATTTCTTTTTTATCTTTAGTCAAAAGAGTTATTTTTCTTTCAAAAAAAGGAGTTTTTTTAAAGTTTTTTTTGATTTTTTCCCATTCTTTTTCCCCATTCTTAAGAAATTCTTCAAGTTTTTTCCCTTCAATTTTCTCTTTTGTGTAACCGAGGGACTCTAAGAGTGAGTCATTTAGAAGAGCAATTGTACCCATTTTATCCATTACAATTACGAGATCAGTTAATTTTTTAAAAATTATTTCTAAAGTTTCTCTGTAGTTTATAAAAATAGAGTACTTTAAAATCCCAAGAGCGATGATGAAAAAACCAACGCTTATAGAAGAAGCAGTAAAATTTGTGGAAAAAAACAATAGTTTAAATTGCAAAGAAGCATATCTTTGAACAAAGATGCCGGCTACAAAAAGAAGGATAGCTGAAATTACAGGTATACCCAAGCCTATTAGAGTATATTTTATTTGTTTTTTTCGAAAAAAAGGCAATTTTTCATTATAGCCTTTAAAAAGAAGCCAAAAAAATCCCAAAAGAATAGGAATGCCATAAAAGATAAAACTTATTTCAGCGGCTGGAGATTTTAGAACTACTTTTCTTTGTTCTATGGTCAAATATTCTTGAGTAAAAAGCAACAAAAAAATAATTAAAAAATATCCACCCCAGAGATAAAAATTTAAGAGCTTATTTTTGATAAGATTTCTTTTATTTGTAATCTCAGCAGCTAAAAGTAAAATTGAGGGTAAGATCAGCCATCCTCCGCTAACATTAACTTTTGACCAAAAAAGATACTTTCCTGGAATGTTTGGTAAAATACCCTCCAAAAATCCTATTGCTTCTCCTCCCGCAAAAACACTTCCTCCAAGGGACATTATTAAAAAAAACTTATTTAGTCTAGACATTGGATCTCTTAAAAAAATATAAAGAGCTATCCCTAAAGGTAAGATTGTTGAAAGGATAAGAGTCGCAAAATAAAACCCCTCTAAGAAACTCATATAAATTAAATTTTATTCTTTTCTTTTTGAGAATTCAATTTTTCTTTTAGTCTTTCTAACTTCTTTTTTAGCTCTGCTATTTTGTATTCTCTTTTCATTATTATCTTTTGATTTTTTTCAAGTTCCTCAATTTTTTCTTTTAAAGTCTTTGTTTTTTCCTCAACTTCCTTTTTTAATCGCAAAGAAAGTTCATTTAAAGCATGAGTTTGGCATTTATTCTAATTTTCAAAATCATATAAGTTTCTTTTAAAGCATAGTTTTGACGTTTAATTTTCTGAAGCATTTCATTGAAGTTTTTAATAATTTCTCTTATTTCAAAACCTCCTTGAGGAGAAAGTTTTATTTTTAAATTTCCTTTTTTACTTCATCAATTCCTTCTTTGAGTTCTTTTAAACGATTAATAATTTTTTCAAAAAGAAGTTTAAGAAAGAAAAATATAAAAATAATCCCTCTTCCAAATACGATGATATTTCTTAAAAAAAGAAACTTTATTTCTTTTTCAAGTTCTTTTGATACAAGCCAAATTTTCCAACTTTTTGAATAATTTTTTGATAACGATAAAGAATAGCAAAAATTGACAAAGTTATTAAGCAAGTTATTCCCACTCCTGCAAGTATATAAGTCTTTTTAAAAACTGAACTTTTCATAAAGAATTTCTCTTTCTTTTTTTGAAGTTATTTTAAAGAAAAATCTAAAATTAGGTTGAAAAGAACAATATTTGGGCCACTCTATCAACAAAAGATTGACTTTTTTTCTGTCTTTAAGGAAATTTTTTAAAGGGAAGAGATGGATTTCTTTTTTCTCCTTTATTCTGTAAAAATCAAAATGATAAAGAAAAAAATTTGAGGAAATTTTATATTTTTTCTCAACTAAAAAGGAAGGACTTTTGATATCCGCTTTTATTTTCAGAGCTTTTGCTACTCCTTTGACAAAAATTGTTTTTCCAGAACCTAAAGGACCTTCGAGAAAAATTAAAGCATTTTTTTTGCTTTTTTTAAGATAAATTCCAAATTTTTCCCCCAATTTTTTTGTTTCAGATGGTTTTTTTGTTTTAAATTTTCCTTTTTCCAAAAAGGGAAACATATTTTTTGAAAAGTTTCCCTCGTTCTTCAAAATTTTTAAAAAGACAAAAACTTGGAGATCCAGGAGAAAGAAGGCAAATTTTGCCTTTTGGGGTGAGTTTGAAAGAAAGTTTTACTGCATCTTTCATTGAGAAGCACAAAAAAACACGCGGCTTTTTGAGTTTCATTTTAAAAAATTCTTTTGAAAGACGAATCCCTGTTTCAGGAAACAAAATTACATTTTCAATTTTTTTTCGAAAAATCTCTTTTATAAGCTTTCTATAGTCTTGCTTTCTTTCGGTGCCGCCCAAAATTAAAGTGCCTACATTTTTGAGGGCTCTTATAGCATAAATTGTACTCTCAGGAATAGTAGAAGCAGAGTCATTAAAAAATTTAACTTTTTGAAACTCTCCTACAAACTCAAGACGATGTTCCAAAGGAGAAAAATTTTTAAGTGCTTTTTTAATCGTTTCTTTTTTAATCTTTAAAATTTTGGCGCAAAGAAAAATTGCAATTAAGTTTAAAAGGTTATGCTCACCTAAAAGAGGATTTTCTTTTTTTATTCCTTTTAAAATTGATTTTTTCTTAAAAGAGAAAGGAATTTTTTTTGATTTAATTTTTGAAAGAACTTTTTGGGGAATATCGTTTTCATTAAAGATGAAAAAATCTTCTTTTTTTTGATATTTTGCGATTTTTATTTTTGCTGAAAAATACTCTTTAAGATTTTTGTAATAATCAAGATGCTCCCTTTTAAAGTTTAAAAAAATCGCAATATGGGGTGAGGTTTTTAAAAAATAAAGTTGATGTGAGGAAAGTTCAATTACAAAAAAATCTGCTTTTTTTTCAAAAAAATCCAAAGATGGTTTTCCGATATTTCCTAAAAGGAAAGTTTTTTTTTCAGCGGTTTTTAAAATATGATTCAAAAGGGTAGCGGTAGTTGATTTTCCTTTGCTTCCAGTAATTCCAATTGTTTTTTGGCGATGCTTTTCTAAAAAAATTTCTGTTTGAGTGATGATTTTTTGCCTTTCTTTTTTTATTTCTTCAAAAAGAGGAACTCCAGGAGACTTAAAAATGAGATCATATTTCTTAAGAAAAGAAAGATAATTTTCCCCTAAATGAAGATTGATTTTTTTTTCTAAAAGAAGTCTCTGGGTTTTTTTTGGAAATTCATTTAATTTTTTTTTGTCCGCTACTCCAATGATTTTTTGAGGGAAGTTTTTTTTTAAAAAAAGAAAAGATGATTTTCCTTCTTTTCCAAAACCCAAAATTAAAATTTTTTTTGCTTTTTTAATTTTTTCAATACTTTTAAGAATCATTTTTTATTATTTTAGAAATTTTTTTAACAAAAAGGGAACTTTTTTTTCTTTTTTTGCTTTTTTTAAGCAAAGTTTTAGAATTTCTTTGCTTTCCTTTCTTGTTCCTACGCATTCAAATGGTTTTTTGAATCTTTTATCAAAAAAACTCTGAAAAGTCCTTAGAAGTTTTTTTTTCTCTAAAAGATTTTCTCCAAAAATTGAAAGAAGTTTCTTTTCGTCTAAAAAAGGATATAAGCAAAAATACAAAAAAAGACATTTAGGACAACTTTTGCACCATCTTCCTTCTTTTTGTCCTTGATTACATGAAAGAAAATAAGGGAAATATTTTTCAAGTTTTGAGAATTTTTTTGCAATTTCTTTTTCATAAAGGTGCCTTAGAAGAGAAAAAACCTCAAGATTTGGATTGAGAAATTTTTTCGAAAAATTTTTGAATTTTCTTTCAAACTCATCGCTTTTTGAGTATTGATGATTTATTTTTTCTCCAAGATAGAAAGTGTTTCCTTCATTTGCACTTTTTTCATTTGAAAAAACAATATATTTAAAATCAAAAGCGCATCCTACAAGCGAAAAAAGAAAATGTAAAATTCCCGTAATAGGAACATGACCATTAAAAAAGCCTTTTTTGTTTAAAATTAAAATTTTTTTATCAATTTCTCTTTTTATTTTAATTACTTTTTTAATTTTGAAATCTTTTAAAAATTTTTGAACTTTGGGTTGGTTTTCTAAATTTGAAATGACCAAAAAAAATTCTTTTTTTTCTTTTTTTAATTTCTCATAAGACAAAAAAGAATCTTTTCCTCCCCCAAAAGCTAAAAGATATCTTTCTTTGAGGAAAAATCTTGAAGAAGGATATTTTTTTTGAGAAGAAATTTTAAAATTTAAAAATTTTTTTTCTTTAAAATTGATTTTATTTTGGTAAAAGAACTCTCCCATTCCTTTAAGAAAAAGATCACGATAAAAGGAAATTTCTTTTTTTCCTAAAAAGCCAGATTTGATTTCTATTGTTGGAGAGGCGGTAAGTTTCCAATAATTTAAAATTTCAACTATACCTAAATGAAAAATTAAATTTTCAATATTTTGGTGAGAGATATTTTCAGGAGAAGATATTGAAATTTTGTGGGTAAATTTAAATTTTGATAACTGATAAAAAAAAAGAATTTCTATTTTTCTTTTAGAAAAACTCCAAAAAATTTTTTCAAAAGAAATTAAAGGAAATTTTCTTTGAAGTTCTTTCATCGTTTTTTTGCAACATCAATTAAAAAATTTTTAAGATCTCTTCTTCCAACAATCATTGGATAGGCTAAATGCTCTCTTTTTGCCAAAAAAGCCTCAGTTTCAATTATTTCTCCTTTTAACGAGAATTTTAAAGGAACAACTGGTCTCATTTCTTCTCCTAAAGAAGATAAGACAAATTCTTCTTTAATGAAATTTTCTTTTTTAATTCCAAGTTTTTTGGCAACCGAAAAACAAAGAGAAGATCTCCAAGCACCAGTGTCAATTTTGGCTAAAATTTTTAGAGAAGATTTTCCATCGGGAGAGAAAATTTCTACTTCTTCAACTGGTCCAATAATTTTTTTGCCAAAAATTTCTTCTATTTCTGTTTCTTCCTCTCCAAAAAGTTCTTGGGCAATTCTGACGGCTTTTTCAGAAGATTTTACTTTAAGACCTTCTACTCTTCTAATTCTTTCCTCAAGTCCAGCTTTGTTTGCAAGTTGAATTGAAAGTCCGGGTCGGGCATTTATTTCTAAAATTAAAGGTCCTTTTTCTCTGTCAATACTGATATCAACTCCACAAAGTTTTAAAGAGAAAATTTCAGCAACTTCTGAGGCAAGTTTCAAAATTTTTCTAAAAAAAGGAATTTTAAGTCCTGCAATTAAATAACGTGTTTGGGGATAAAAAGCAATATATTTTCCTTGAAAAAAACCAAAAGTAGTTTTTCCACTACTCATTTCTATTCCTACACCTACTCCGCCTTGATGTAAATTAGCCTTCCCTTTAGAAATTTTTGTGGGCAGCCTTAACATAGCCATTAGAGGGATTTTTTTATAAACAACAACTCTGATATCAGGAATTCCTCCTCCAACTGAGAAAGGTTTAAATTCTGGAATGATTTTTACCCTCTCTTCTATTAAACAAATATCTGGGATGAAATGCAAAGAAAAATTTCCTTCAAGAATATCTAAAATATGAAAAACAATTTCTTCCCAGGAGATCTTTTCTCCTCCAGATTTAATGAAAAAATTCTTTTTTTTAGATTTTCCATAAATAATCATTACCCCTTCTCCCCCAAAGCCTCTATCTGGTTTAATCACAAAAGATGGAGGTAAAAATTCTGGGTTGAATTCTAAAATTTCTTTTCTTTTTTTAAACAAAAAAGAGGTTTCTGGTACAGGAAAAGAATTTTTTTTAAGTAAAGTTTTAGTAAGAATTTTTGAATCAAGAATTCTTTTAATTTTTTTAGAAAAAGATATATAAAAAAGATTTCTTTTGTTAATTCCTAAAACTCCCTGCATCTAAATAAAATTTATTTTTTTTCTTTTTCGGAAAGATAGTTAATAAGTTCTTTGAAACGGAAATATTCAAAAAGTCGCAGACCTGTCCATTTTCCCAAAAAGATATTAAAAAGAAAAGTCAAAAGAAAAACAGGAAGGGGCCAATCAAGCAAAACTTTTTGTAAAAAATTCCAATTTAAAAGGAAAAAGCAAATTAAAGAAAGAACAAATGTTTCAAAAGTCATCAAAAAAGCCATTTTTTCTCCATATTCAAGCATAGTTGAGATAATTTTTTCCATTAAAAGGACAACTACAAGAATAGGAAAAATTGAGATGATTTGGAGTCCTTCTATTTGAAGGTATTTTCCAAACAAGAAAAGAAAAAAAAGA